>Ga0307507_10006223_pt1 | contig 18568 bp, 14 predicted proteins | sample 7_EM_MG_FD_207223 | JGI IMG/M metagenome (GOLD analysis project Ga0307507, IMG submission 207223) | Populus trichocarpa ectomycorrhiza microbial communities from riparian zone in the Pacific Northwest, United States - 7_EM | ecosystem: Host-associated > Plants > Roots > Unclassified | place... | reverse complement strand
AGTACTCGCGCATGGTCATAAAGGGCGGAAAAAAAGATCAGCAAGATCATGTGGGGTAGTTGGGAGACAGTTTGCATCAGTGGAAAAATTCTGTGCTTGGCAGACACCTGAAATCAGGATTGAAGGAGTTGGTATCTTCGAGTATCAGTGTGCAGTTCAAGCTCTCCATTTCAATAACCCCTCTAAAAGAACTATTCAAGAAGCCTCGACTCCTTCTCATTTGGTCTCACCTTAGCCTTATAATTTTAATAAAAATCCATAGATTTAGAATAACAGCCAAACACATAGTGCAACTACTCCAGATTAATGGTGTCATGTAACACCCCAATTTTTCCACTGCCCCTTATCGATCTTCACTCCAAATCCTTGTTTCGCCACCCAAAGTTTTCCGCCCTTTATGACCATGCGCGAGTACAAGAAGGATGCTTTTTTTTTCTCACTCCGCAGGGAGATTTTTTAAGTGATTATGTGATGGTCGGCGATTGCGTGTTGCGACATTATAATATAGGCATAGGTGAGGATGTAAGGATGAATAAATTAATGGGGAGTGTACAGTACGGATCAATGGGAGGTTATTATCTAGCAGGAGTAGTCTATTTTGCGCCTCAGGAAATTATCATGGAAAGTAGGGAAGGAAAGGGAAGGGTAAGCTTGCCTTCACAAAGCTGGCGTGCCGCGCGGAGTTTTTCTAGATTACGGGCCTTAACGAACGATGTCATAACACCTGGTATAATAGATCCTGCTAGGGGCAATACTGGTATGCGGCGGCTCTTTTTTTCCTGTTACCGGAGGCAACGATTCGAGCCACAAATGACGAGTGAGTGAGTGAGTGTGATGAGCCACAATAAATATCAAGGTCCTTTATCCACTGTTGGCACGCTAAACCCCTTCAGGCGCATCCAAAGGACTTTGTAGCACCAAAGCACTCTTGTCTAGAGCTATTATTGTAAGCCGGCGGCAGGGCTCCTCACGTGCTTACTTCAGGTAGCAGCTCGGTACCCACAGGGAATATACAGGGGCCCTACTGGGCTTCTCGCAATTCCGAGAGCTATTCTACAATAGAGAATCTACCCCCGTGAGCTCTGCATTCCGTTAAGGTTACTATGATACTAAGAAAGTATATATTTGTATCCCGATCAATACACGGTATTCCAAGATTGCTTGCCTAACCACCTTGACGGGGCTGGCTATTCGACTTAGGACCGAGACAGCAGCCAGATTGTTCGTTCTTGTCATAGGCCGTAGTGTTTGACCACGAAGTAATGTCCACAGATCTCTCACCAGTATTGAGGGAGATTAGAAGATAGGTTTCCGTCAAGGATCTTGCTGAATGTAAATATGCTGCAGTGCTGCCCTTCTGAATTGGGAGCTATGTTCTTTTCCTTTCTTTTTTTGGAACGCCTTTTTCAGCTCCCTTCTTTAGGAGGCTCTGGGTTAGGTGGAAGCCGGGTATTAGGTGCTTGGTTGAGGGGACATTTGGGGGCATGTTTTCGGTATTGGAACCACTACGTGCTAGGTTTGAATACTCGGACGGGCAGGAGCGCAGGGCAAGGATACTTTTTAGAGGATTACGTCCGATAGGCCAGAAAGACGATGTCTCGGTAGGCTAGTTCCATTCATAGACTCATCGCATAACCTTGGACACAAAGTGCTTTCGATGCCGGTATGCTTTTCCGCACTTCTTTACGCCTCGAGCCCCCTTGAGTGGTTTGTATGACTACATCATATCCTCCTGAATCGATTTCGTGTCTCCTGTGTGCAGCGCTAAAGCTTTACTCTGGATGGAGAATCGAACTGGCAAGCACAGGAGGTTTAGTCTTCTCGGATGACGAGGAGAACGTTAGGTGTTTATCTTTGTTCGCAGCTTCATATGCAGCTTACCCGCCACTTATAACAGATATCTAGATGCTTCCGTCAAGGTGGATTCTGGGGATCAAAGCCACCTATCAAAGTCCGAAGAGGTGCGAGAAAGAGGGAATAAAGTAGTGCTCTAGGTATGTCAAAGTACCCGCTAACCCGACGAACCTTAGCGATATTATCCAATCAATCTCTTCTTTTGGTGTATGTTTTCCTCGTGCATTGCGAAGAGTTGCGAAGAGCTTAGCTGAAAAGATTGGTTTTCGAAACACCCAATAAACGAGAGAAGGTGTCTTTAACGGTTTACTTGAATGGGGACCTGGAAGTAGTCCTATGTAGGTCTTCCCCTAGAATTGCGGAGGAATCAGTCACTGATACTCATAAGTATTCGCTGTTAATGGCATATTGAATGATTATTCTAGCATTGGGATGCTTACCAACAGGTTTAGCGGCCGGACCTTGTATGAAAACCATCCTCAAAGTCTCTCGAATTTGCAAATGGTATTACTACAGGCGGGGTGAACAAGGATTAACTAATAACAGTTCTAGGAGACCTGGAGTGAGATAAGCTCTCTCAATATGCTTTTTATCGACAAGGCAAGCCCCTTAACTGAGAATTTATTTAGCCTTGTAACTAATTCGCAGCCTGTTCAAGTTGGCTTCTCGTACGGCAATCTCTACAACGGCACTTGGGGCTAGAATGGCCGGGTGAACAAATGGATGTATACGCTCATGGGATTCCATGGAGAAATGCTGCGAAGCAATGCTACCTTCTATACCGGGACGTTCCCCTCGATGAGTAGTAAAAATGTTACCAACAGTATACACACATCTTCTGAGGCACCCGCCACACATTGCAATCCTGGACGAAAGCGTTTCCAAGACAGGTGAGTAAAGGGGTGTAGATATATGCCTGTGCAGGGCAAGAAGCATTCGAAAGTAGGAGTCGTGAATTTGTGATACGCACGGGTTTTTTGCCATGCATTTTGCGAATCTCTGTTTTCGGATAATTCTTGTGTGGGGGAAAATATGGGTGATTTTCATGTCCATGATACCCTTCAAAGCCCATAGCTACTTCATTTCTATAGTCCGGGATTCGGATCCTTGATCGAGCGGGAGAATGACCGCATCAGAGCCGGGAGTACAAGGATTACCCTAAGAAGCCGGGGATCGTCCCAATGGACATAGGATTACTCTCCGCATGTATGGGGCTCCCCGAACAATGGGGATCCGCTAAATACTCGGCGCGAAAACACCTACGGGGTTCTGCTCTGGAACCAAAGAATAGCCGACTCCCTCTCGGACTTGTTCCGTCGCCCAAGCGGGTGTAAGCGCCATGACTACGAGTGCGCAGAACTCTATTCGAAGAATCCCTACCGCGGCTTAGGGCTCATCCATAATTGCGTCAAAGGAGCAAATAATGACATCTGTAGCGTGACGCACGAGCAAGCCAATGTTACAAAATACGGGTACTCGAGTACTCGAGTACATAGTGGATTTGAAACTGCATAAGTCTGACCACACGAAGTCTAAGAGATACCGTTCGCGTACTGAGAAGGGGATTCCGGGTCCTAAACCGGGTACGGGTAGATAGTAATAAAACCACTATCCGGGGATGAAAATGATGAAAAGCAAAGGGAAACAAGAGAAAGAAACCAAATCTACTTCTGGACGGGCTATCACCACTTGCACTGCCTGAAGTCGAAGATACTGTAGATGACTGTCGATAGTTATGATGATGAACCAAAGAAAAAAACCCGGAAGTGTGGAGAAATCGTTCTCTGCCTGTTGTTGTTCTTCGCTCTGTGTGCTATCTATCTATCGTGACTTATATAATACATGTAAACTACGTAATTCTAGCTAGTCTAATCCATCTCGCTTGCTAACTACCTATTCATAGAGTATAATAAGGAACTAGCTAGCTAAGAAAGTACTAACTACTGTGATCCCGTTATTAAACCCTATAGTACTAGTACAACTGTGCGCTGGGCTACTTTATGCGGGCCGATGTATAGTGGGAATCGGGCTTAGCCCATGGAGCGCCCCTGTGCATGATGAATTTAGCAAAACGGAAGATAAGGTCTTCCCTAGCTTGCTGGATTGGATTGCGTTTTTGCTGAGGGGTTAGGGCTTCTCTGGGTGTGTTCTTTCCCTCTCCCTCTAGATAGATACTGTACATGGCTCGAAACTGGCTCTGGTGAGTGCGGTATCCAGTTATATGCAAAAGGTTCACCCCTAGTACACAACATGTCACTCGTTAATAGTTTGTAATAGTTTGGGGATAGACTCCGCCCGCAGTTGGATCAGCGGGGAAGTTTCTAGCCTGGCCTGGCACTTAATTCTCCTTTCAAAGAACATTTTTCCCCGGCCGGCTACCAGAGGCTGTCAGTGGACAACCTCGTTGGTAGTGAAGTCTAGGGGCACAGAAATTTCAGTTCGTCACAGGTTACCAGGCTGGCCATAGTGCCCCCCGGATTCCTGAGTGAGGTACCACAACAAAGCTGGGGAAAAAACCTAGTGCCTGCACACAACCCTCTGGTAAGCTTCGAGGCCTTTGAGCGAATGCTCCAAAAAAGGGATTTAGTGACGGGGGATACGGAGCTTCATAGCAATTATAGAGCCACTAGCCCAGCAAGAATGTTGTATCCTGACAAGAGTGGGTAGTGTTTGCCACGAGCCGACTTATTCCCCGAACCGAGCCAGACTCGAGCCAAGCTCGATCTTTTTGCAGTTTTTTTTTCTCAACCTTTCATCTCAAATCTTGCAAAAGGTAAGAGGGGAGGAGAAGGGACCGGAGGAGATGGGAAGAGGCTAGAGAAGACAGGGGAGATGGGTATTACAATAAGAAGAATGGGAGTGGATACTCGGAAGCAGGGAAAAGTAACTTTAATATCGGAAAAGGTTTTCCTGCAGCCGGTCCTGCTTTAGTTCTGAGAGGCTGGCTGGGTTTACGAGAGGTTGAGGATTGGGAAATTAAGCTAGATGCGGAGGAATCACAGATTGAGGAGGTGGATAGACTCTTCCGTGATCATGCAACACATATTTGATTTTGATTTTCTATGTTTAATATTTGAACATTATATTCTCCACTCTGGTCTACCATATTATCGCTCTTCCCAAGCCCAGAGCCTTCAAAGTTCAAAACGAGTGATATTCTGTGTCTACTAACAAATTCAGGCTCGAGCCAACTCGAGCCTTTTTTTATAAGCCTATAATGGCAGGCTGGATTCCATTGGCTCATCAGCCGAGCCAGCTCGAGCCGGCTCGTAGTACACACTAAGAGTGGGGCGCACAGAGGCGCGGGCACAGGGTCTGATAGCGGGGAATGCCTTATCATGTTCTACAACCCAGGAGAAACTGGTGAACTTAGCATGCCCGAGTTTAGATGACGCACCGGGAGTGTTGCCTACTTCATGGCATTGACAGAGCGAGGATACTAGAAAGTAAAGCTTGCGTGTTTATCATTAATAGGGATATACTGTATTATCCCATAGGTTGTTAAGGCATTCCAGTCGTGTTTAAAATCTAGAACACTAGCCTATTTGAGTAATCGTGATAGGAAAAACTATGCTGTTAGAGAGAGGTGTAGTGCTCAGAATACAGCAACATCCGCACTCCTCAGTGTGACCGTGGTGGAAACAAGAGGTTCCGCATAGATTTACTCCCAATTGCCCTAATACAAGTAAATTAGCGCTCCAGATTTTAAATACCACCAGAATGTCTTATGATAACAACTTATGGGATAGCACGTGTGCTGCAGTCCCAGTCAGGTATTAGTGCTTTGTGAAGCAGGAGTTATTATTAACCTCCTCCTATCTTACACTTGGAGCCTACTTGGAGGGTGAATGATTTTTGGGTGCCGGATTCGGTTTGTTTCCTTTTTTATCACAAGTTTTTTCCTTTTTTTGTGTCCAAATATCTTCACTGCTGGGGAGGAACTCAGCCCTTGAGCTGAAAAGTATGGTGCAAGTTTTTCGGGTTTGAAGGGCCCGGTGTATGAAACGACTTTTTTGCATACAAATCCCAAGGCTGGATCTCTCCATTATCACTACCTAGACTTCTGAAAGAGCTTGATCGAACGTACACACGGACGATACAGTTCCATTTCTCCGAATGTGTTGTTTCGCGTCGGGTCACACAACCTCTCACCACACGGCGGGGCAGCCTGACCACTTTGTGTTCGTTAGGCAGTTGGTTGGTGAGTGGGAGGCAATTGTTGATGGGGAGTTGATAACAACGCCCAAGCAAGTAACTTACCTACTTCTAACTTACCAGGAAAAATCCGTCGATTCTATGTAATACAGTCCCACCATTTCCGTAATAAATTCCTCACCCGCATTTACGATCGATCCCGTGGTGGGGTCGTACGTGCCGTACCTGCCTAATCTACTAGTAGCCTTGGCGAAACTGACAAGTGAGCCCCGGATTTCGAACACGAGACTCCAAGAACGGGTGGCATGAACAAGCATTTATCGATATTACGAGGCGGGGTACCACAACATAGATCCACCTTCGTATCCAACGTTGTGCCACGGTGACTACTCGATTAGTGCTGTCTCATGGAGTTGGGTAGCGCATGTTGTGGTCTCCACTGTTCGTTTTTTGCGGATAGATGGTAATAGAATGGGTGAGAGGGTTGTGATGGTTTTACGATAGTTGCGAAGAAGTCCTCCGATTATCGATCTAAAGGGTGGCTAGCTGGCGGGTGAGGTTTGGTTATAAGTAGGTGCGGTGCTTCTGGTAGAGAATCAGTCTGGCTACCGGCAGACTAGGCTGAAAACTACTATTCTATCGCGGTACACTACCAATACACTCCACGATGCGCTTCATTACCACAATCTTACTCGCACTTGGGACACTAATTGGCAATGCCCAAGCCGTCGTCAAAGCACTCGACCTCTCCTCTCCGAAAGGAACCAGCGTATGGACCTGCGTGCAGGCCCAATCCTTCCTAAAAGGTATACCCCGACTGTACCAAGAAGCCTGCGGCGTATATCTCCCCCCTTCCCCTCCCTCTCCCCCTCCCTTGGCCAAAATCTAACAAATCCTCAGCTCGGCGGTCGCATAGACCCAGCCTTCATAACAAGCTACAATCAAATCCGGGCCTCAGGCATCACAAACATCGACGGCTACTTCTTCCCGTGCACGGGCTCCTCGCACAACTGCAAGTCTCCGCAGACACAAGTAAACGAGATAGTAAACTTCCTCAAGGCAAACAATATCTTGGTGAAACGTCTATGGCTGGACTTGGAACCTCCGAGTTCGGGTTCCCCATGCAAGGGGTGGGATTACGGTGCTACGCAGAATACTGCACTTGCTAAGGAGTTTATCGCTGCTATTAAGGCTACGGGATTGAAGTGGGGTATCGTATGTCGCCTTCTGCTTCCTCCCATTCTTCTTACCTGCCCTCTGTAGTATATATGGTATGAGCGGGGCTGATTTTGTGTGGATGCCTAGTATGCGAATGGGAATCAGTGGCCGACCATGTTTGGCTCTCGGGGTGTGAATATCGCGAGCGATTTACCGCTTTGGGCCGTGCAGTTTGATGGGGTCCCTACCCTTGGGAGCGTTAATACCTTCATGGGTGGGTGGACTACCGCGTTCGCAAAGCAGTACGGGGCGAGCACTGGTGGGTGTGCGCCGGCTGGGGCTTTTGATTTGAACGTTTTTACAGAGTAGGCAGGAAAGTGGTGGGCGAGTGAGTTGTTGTGATCGGTACGAGGCGTGGTGGAAATGGCCCTAGACGTCGGATAGTATAACTAAGATAATATAATATTATGATATTGAAGTAAAAGTAGCTCTGAGCGAGCTCCTCACCTAAGGTTTATCAAGTCACTTTCCCTACCCTAGATAGATCGGTTTCCCGAGTGTTGTGTCTTCACACATGAGAATTTTCCCGGCCGCTCGTCACCGCGATATCATACCGTACCTCCCTACTAATATTGCTTTCGCGCTAGAGTGACAGCCGTTAGCGGAGGTGCATAAAATTTGTTTGATATAGAATGACGGGCACTGAACCTGCATCTTTTATTTTGCTAAATCTTTAATTGTTTAGGGGCATGGTCTTTTGGGGAGGTTCTCCGTACTTCGGCTTGTCGACCAAAGGAGATAGGTAGACTACGTTCTTTTAACATAAATGCACCAAAGACTGGATAGCAACTGGCTTCCATACAAAGGTAGGGCCTAAACACTGTTCCTTGGGGCGGTATCTGGAGGAAATCGTGCGGTGTGTCGCCAAGACATTGTACTAGCACCAGCCTGAAGATGCACTTTGTCAATAGACATTGCATCGCCAAGCTATTTGGGCTAGAGAGACTGCCGATGTGTAAGATAGTATAGCAATAATAGCCTTCCGGCCCGAAATATGGGTTTAGGCGTCGGGCTCGGACCTAGAGATTCTGTTGGTAGAGGCAGCGTCCTACCGTCTTCTTAAAATACTAAGTCCTGAGGAGCCAGTGATATCTCAGAGAGCACTTGTGCGCAAACTATTGAGGGAAGATGCAAGGAGCCTCAGAGTTTGGTGTGCTTTTCCATTGATTGGTATGATACCATAACTTAATCTGCGCGTATGTAGCCCCAGGTTCCCATAATTGCCACCTGCAAAAGTCAGCACTCATCACATTCTGAGAGCTTTTGTTTTTGCCCCCCTAGGCCCTTATTTATTTTTCACACGATTTCTATCATTCCTACATTTCGCCAGTAGCCTTGAAGATACCTAGCTTCGCCGATTTGCCGACGGACCATCCAAATGCAGGCTTCTCGATTACAGTACTCGAGTAGAGGGGAATTAGTTGGCAGGGCCCATAGAGGCTTGCTGATGGGTGAGGCACGATCGTACAGTATTTTATTCGGGTGTGTCAAGGCAAGTATACCGTAGAATCTGGCTATATAGAGACCGTTGCCGAGCGGGAGGTGGGTAAAATTGGTGTTGGACTTACTACCGGCATATGGAAGAAAAAACGAAACATGAAGCGAACGGGCAATCAAACCTGATTTCTCTTGCTAATTGGCTAGAGAGCTGGGCTGTGCTGCCCAGGTGATCAGAATTTGCCCCGAAGATGGTATTCTTGCGAGGCACCACATTGGCAACGGTCTCTATACGGCCCGATTCTACTCGAGTACTCGAGCACGGTAACTTTAGCCTTCACTGCAGTCCCGACCAAACTGGGCTGGTGACGAACAGGGGTGTTTGGTGGGCAAAAAAAGCAATCGTCAAGGTTAGGGTTACAAAAATTACTGGTAATTAATCCCTGTTCATCGCCCGCCCCAGTTTCGTCGCAGCTAGGGTGAAGAGTGAACCTTTCGACACTTTTTTCACCCATTTAGGGCATTAAAATCTCAGATCATATAATACGGTCGCTATCAGAGACAACCGCCCAGAGCCGATCTTCCGCGCAGGAGCAGTACAAGTGTACACTTGTACTGTACATTAGCGGGCTGTCGCATGCTAGTGCGCATAACACTTTGTTCCCGACAAGCGTAAGCGCTCTCACATTAGGACTCGAGAACTCCTGACTCCTGAGTGAACAACGTCTACGGTCAGATGCAAATATGAACATAACTACGGAACCTACTTGATGCCTATCTTTTTCAAGAACTTATTAGGATGGTTGCCTGACCGACCTTGCCTACGAACCTGATGCCGTGTGACGCTGAGCCACAGCAACCAGGGAACATCCCAAGAGCTAGGGAACGTCAACCCTTGCCGGAAAGTTATCACCAACTTACTTTTACAACCATGAGGATGGCCGGAAGGCGGCTCGCTAGGCCTTACAGCGAGCCTAGTCTACAATCTGAAAGGTGGAGATTACAGGTCTCGGCATGGTTGAACCCTCGGCCACTGAACCTGGCGCGACAGTGGTCAATTCGAATGTGCCCGCAGACCGACAATTGGGGCGGGCCGCTGCCGCTAGGGTACCAAAGCCTCCTGAAACCCACTACCAGTATTAGCTTATCAGTGGGAACCGGGTTTAGTTTAATAGGTTGCCAGAATTGCGAAAATGAGTTGATGGGATCCAACACTACCAGTAGGCCGATCTTGTATTGTGCTAGGAAAATGGTAATCTTTCTTAGGAGCCTTTGTTACAGAATCTAGAGATTTCAGGGCTGACGGAGGTGCTCTGAGAGGGGGAAAAGTATGGGGGCTTACAGGGGATTTTGTACTCGAGTATGGAAGTGAACTAGTGGCAGAATTACGCAAACCGGGTCGTAGAGCGGCGCCTTTGATGTTATCCTGCTCGCGTTTTGCTGCATCGGATGTCGATCTTGAATACCAGTACCGGTATGGGGGTCGGAGGACCCCCTGGTGGGTTTTGATATTGGTAATAGGTGTTCTGGGGGGAAGTTCAAACTATGCGGGGGTAATTATGTGGGGAGAGTGGCATCGGCACTGCACTTATATATGGCCATTCTTCAGGACTCATTTTCATACTGCTATGGTACGGTACTGTACTGCATGATATCATACCCATTTCGCTTCTCCGCCCAAAGGCAGAATAGTGATCTGGAGCTTCTTGGTCGTTGCTGGCCTTGGTACCAATTGTTTGAGGTCATTTTTACCAACCGTGGAACCACCACTCCTCAAACCACCTCAACAACAAAAGCATCATCTCCAACTGACTTGCCCATGCATCCACCCCTCCGCAAAAGCAGCACTTGTGCGCTGCCGTGCCGTTGTTCAATTCCTAAGCTCCTGGAACCACGCACCAACATGGGGGGCGGGGAATCACTATACGATACTCTAGGGAGAAAGGTTCAGAACTCAGAACCATGGACACACCGACAAAATTATTTGTCACAATTGTTCCCGTACGGCGCCATCTTTGACGCTCCACAGCTTGATGCAGTAGCGTGGTTGAGTTTCGCAGTAGTTCACATATCCGTAAATGCGTTTTTCTGCTTTGATTTCCCACCACCTCCTTTATTACCTCTTAACCTCCCTCCGCCCCTTCACACCATCCGACCTTTCGTCAACTTTTTTGTTTTGCTGCTCAAAAAAACTAGCGATATGACGTCTATACAACGTCCGTGTCCAAGTGGTGAATATGGTTGTACGCTATACGCGTATGGCGTCTGCTGTTTTACGGAACCGCCAGAGGTGCCCTTCCCCACATCGCAGACCACCGAGGTCCCCCAGTCCAGTTTGGCCTCTACTTCTAGTTCGTCGATATATACTCCCATCAGGGCATCTCTAACCTCGAAGACTATCTCTACACAACAAAGCGCTACAGCCTCCCCTACGCAACCAGGTGGTGGAGCTTTCGGCCCGTCATCCTGTCCCCTAGAGTTCTTTACCCTGGTAGCAATCGGCGGGGTACTCGTCGTCCTAATAATAATCCTAACCACAATCCTCTGCCGCCGCCACCGAAAGAGAAGAAATTCCGTGGAGGGCCTCCCAACTCACGGCGGCGTTCCTGAACCCTTCCTTGATGACGGTCCTGTCGAAAGTATCTCAAACCCGACCCCAACTCACGGCGGCGTTCCCGAACCCACCCTCGATGACAGTCCTGTCGAAAGTATCTCAAACCCGACCCCAAATCCAGCGTTAGCCCCCCACTAACAAAAAGCCGTCATAGCCCAGCGTGCCGGCTTCTTAGCCCTGTTCAAACGCACCCGCCCAATCTCTGCTGCCGAAACTACAACCGAACTGACTAGCTTCCCCTCAACGACACACCCCGTACTCCCCTCCCCTAGTTCCCCCCAGCCTTCTCAACACAATGGTCCCACACCCGGCGCAGAACTCGCCTCGCCGCCAACGTCCTCCGTGTCGAAGTTGTCGTCTGCGGATCGGGGGGTGTACTCCAGTACGAAGGTGCCTACCGCTTCTACTAGCGCCGTAGTGTCGCCTATGCCGCGCGAGACATTGCAAGGCGGAGGCAGGCCAGTTATGATGCCGAATATGGTGTTGGGCGGGAGGAAGGGGAAGAAGCATGCCCTCTCTTGGCAGAGCCTTGAGCCTGGGGATGGGCACTGACTTAGCCGTATGTGGGTTTTTTGCCTTACTTATGTTCTTCCTATGGGCGATGTATTCCTCCCCTATTCCGTAAAAATGCTGGGAGTAGTAATGGGGGTTTGCTGCGATGGGTTGGCGTTTTTATAAGAGTATTTTTGAGGTTTAGCGAGTGATGCGGCGCTAAATTAAGGCGCCGGAGTATATATTCTTTTGGGAATTCCTCTTCGGCTACAAGTATTATTGCCCCCAATATATAAACAGTGGTACCGGTATCATAGTAAATAATTACTCACCTCCCCCAATAACCTCTTTCCAGTCGATAACCACTTTCCGTCATCCCCCATGCTTGCTCTTTATCACGTGGACGCACGAGCCAGTCATGCATTAGCGCCTAAGGCTAAATTTAATATAGCTAGCAGGCATCGTAGTCGATTATGTAAGGTGGTTGCAGCTAGAGGAAGCTTTCGAGAGGAGAAACCCTTTTCTAATGGAGGTACAAGTAGCGGTGATGTAGGCTTTTCGAGCCGAAAAACCTTGGTGTGTGTAACGCCTTTTTGCATACAAAACTAGCAGATCAACAAGAAACGGCACTCGAAAAACGCTCTTTCAGCCCCTGGCTAAATGCCTCTAATACTAATTAGTCAATCCTAGGCCGTACATTTAACCGCTGGCAGTTAATACCGATTTATCATATTGCGCACGTTAAATTACTACTAGCCTATCTACTTGTAATTGGCTTAAGATTATGTAGCAAAATTGTGGTATGGGAGGGATAAAACATGAAAGTGGGTGGTAAAGTTACGGGAGATCTTTACCGTTTAAAGAAGTATTTCGATTTTTCACCACCTTTTGTGATTGTGTTTTCTTGCTAAGAAGCTCAAGTACAGTATTATTTTCATTGTTGTGGGCGAAACATTGTGCTGGGATAAAAAACATTGCTTGTATTCTATGGAGGGCCCGAGATTTGCTGGTATGATATAGAATAGGGTTTCTCTTGCTGGGAAGTTATCTCTAACCTGCTTTTTACAACCATGAGGGGTGGGTCGCTGGGCCTTACAGCAAGCCTAGTCTATAATTTGGAAGGTGGAGGTTATAGGTCTCGGCAGGGTTGAACCCTCGGCCACTGAACCTGGCGCGGCAGTGATCAGTTCGGGTGTGCCCGCAGATCGACAATTGGGGCGGGCCGCTGCCGCTAGGGTACCAAAGCCTCCTGAAACCCACTACCAGCAGCGGGAACCGGGTTTAGTTTAATAGGTTAACAGAATTGCAAAAAATGAGTTGGTGGGGTCCAACACCACCAGTAGTCCGATCTTGTATTGTGCCAGGAAAATGGTAATCTTTCTTAGGGGCCTTTGTCACAGAATCTAGAGATTGCAGGGCTAACGGAGATGCTTGGGGAGGGGGGAAAGTATTGGGGCTTATAGGGGGTTTTGTACTCGTACTCGGTATCGTATGGAAGTGGACTAGTGGCGGAATCACGCAAACCGGGCCGTGGAGTGGCGCCTTTGATGTTATCCTGTTCGCGTTTTGCTGCATCGTAATGAGTTTTCTGGGGGGAAGTCTAAACTATGCGGGGGTAACTATGTGGGGAGAGTCCGAGAGTGGCATCAGCACTACACTTATATATGGCCATCCCCCAAAACTCATCCCCATACTGTAATAGTACGGTACTGTACTACACGGTATCATACCCATTTCGCTTCTCCGCTCAAAGGTAGAATAGCGATCTGGAGCTTCTTGGTCCTTGCTGGCCTTGGCATTTTTACTGACAGTGGAACCAACAAAAGCATGGTCTCCAACTGGCCTGCGTGTGCATTCACCTCTCCGCAAAAGCAGCAATTGTGCGCTGCCCTGCAGTTGTTCGCTTCCTGGGCCTGGAATCACACCATAATAGGGGGCGGGGAATCACTACGGAGGTACAGCTCCTAAGTTTTGTATGTTCCACAGGGGGTAAGGGCAGCCAACCTCGCTTGTGGAACATACAAAACTTAGGCGCTGTACAGTACCTCCGTATATACGGTGATCTAGTGAGAAAGGTTCGGAATTCAGGACCATGGACACGCCCACAAAATTATTTGTGACAATTGTGCCCGTACGGCATCATCTTTGACGCTCCACAGCTTGATGCAGCGGCGTGAGTTTTGTAGTAGTGCACATATCCGTGGATGCGTTTTTTCTGCTTTGATTTCCCACCACCTCCTTTATTATCTCTTAGCCTCCCCTCCGCCCCTCCACACCATTCAACCTTTTGTTAACTTTTTGTTTTGCTGCTCAAAAAACTAGCGATATGACGTCTATACAAGGTTCATGTCCAAATGGATATGGCTAGTACGAGTGTGTACTGTCCGCGTATGAGGGCTGCTGTTTGGTGGACCCCTGCCTTTTGCCGTCGGGTTGCCCGCTGGGCCAAGGATCCCCTCTTGAGTCGTTTACCACCCTAATCTAAACTCCAACGCAAACAACGAGGTCGCTCAGTCTAGTTTGGACCCTTCTTCTAGTTCGCCGATATCTACTTCCACTAACGTATCTCCAACCCCGAAGACTATCTCTACGCAACCAGGTTCTGGCCCGTCATCCAGCCACCTAGTGTTCTTTACGCTGGTAGCAATCGGCAGGGTAACTTGTTATCCTAATAATAGCCCTAACCGGAATCCTCTGCCGCCGCTGCCGCCGCCGCCGAAAGGACAGAAATTCCGCGGAGGGCCTTCCAACTCACAGCGGCGTTCCCGAATCCTTCCTCGATGACGGTCCTGTCCAAAGTATCTCAAACCCGACCTCAAATCCATCGTTAGCCCCCCACTAACAAAAAGCCGTCTAGCCGAGCGTGCCGGCTTCTTAGCCCTCTTCAAATGCACCCGCCCAATCCCCGCCGCCGAAACTACAACCGTGCTGACTGGCTCCCCCTCAACGACACACCCCGTACCCCCCCCTAGTTTTCCCTAGCCTCAACACAATGGTCCCATATCTGGCTTCGCAGAACTCGCCTCGCTGCCAATATCCTCCGTGTCGAAGTTGTCGTCTGCGGACCGGGGGGTGTACTCTAGTACAAACATGCCTACCGCTTCTACTAGCGGCGTGGTATCGCTTATACCGCACCGCACGAGACATTGCGAGGCGGAGGCAGGCCGGTTATGATGCCCAATATGGTGTCGGGCGGGAGGGAGGGGAAGAAGCATCCTTCAGCCTGATGATAGGCACTGACTTGGTCGTATGTGGGTTTTTTGCCTTAGTTGTGTTCTTCCTGTGGGCGATGTATTCCTCCCCAATTCCATAAAAACCCTGGGAGTAGTGGGGGTTTGCTGCGACGGGTTGGTGTTTTTATAAGGGTATTTTTGAGGTTCAGCAAGTGATGTGGCGTTAAATTAAGGCGCTAAGTTAGAGTACAAGTTTTTTTTTTTGAGAATTCCTTCTTGGCTATAGGTATTATTGCCTTCAATATATAAACGGTGGTATCATAGCAAATACTCACCCCCCAATAACCTCTTCCCAATCGATAACAGCTTTCCGTTCATCCCTCATGCTTGCTCTTTATCTCGTGGACGCACAAGACAGTTGCGAAAAGTCTCTCATGCATTGGCGTCTAGGGCTAAACTCAATATAGCTAGCAAGCATCGTAGTCGATTATGTAAGGTAGTTGCAGCTAGAGGAAGCCTTCAAGACGTTGTAATAATGTTTTCGAGTCACGTGTCCACTAGCAATATTAGGTCTAGTTCTAAGCACTAATGCATCAGAGACTTTTTGCAACTGTCTCCCTACCCATCACATCCGATCCATCGTACTCGAATATGGTTTGAGCTACCAATGCTTTCTTAGTCAAAGTTCCTTGACACCGGTAGTAGTACTGTAGTATTTCACTGTCTATTTAACGCATCTTTTCCTCTTAAGCGCCAGCACGATCCCCCGGCGGCCAGGACTCCCCCGCACGTTCTCCTCGCCCACCAAATTAGTCGACTGCCCATCCCTTCATGCATTTAGAGAGATGACTAACCTCACCTACAGTTAAAAAAATATAGCGGTAGCGGCCTCTCTGCAGTAATCGAGGTCTATTAGTAACTATACAGAGGCTAAAACACACCAAAATTGCGGGTTTTCGAGCTACTATTACCTAACTAGCATAGGAGGAAACAATAGAAAAAAAATTCTAAAAAGTAATTTGCTATAATAGCACCAACAAAAAAAAAGTATGGGATTTTTTCCTTCGATTCTCCTAGAGCAGTGACTCAGTGAGGAGTGGAATGTCCTTTCCCTCAAGGTGCCTGCCAAGACCAGGGTCTTTGTATGGAAAGGATACATTGCAACACACCTCACACAGCTCATGTGCCCACTACTCTGTATAAACCACCGGTATGGATAAAAAATTCGAAATAAATATATACTATACTTCAGATATGCTATATTGTTTCAATAAATTTCTGAAGCTGAGTTTCAAGATATCTGTGGAAATATAATGGCTCAAAAACTCGCAATTTTGGCGTGTTTTGGCCTCTGTCTAGTTACTAAACGGCCTCGATTGCCAGTGCCGTCATATGCTAGATCACTAATCGAATATGCTCATCGACCCTTGGGGCTCGGGGAAAGATTCAGGCTCCTGTTAGCTTTTTCGGGAGGTCAATTCGGTGAGAGAGAAATGAGACTATTAAGGAGTGGGCTGGTATGGGGATGTTCATCCTTTCCACATGCGCTGGGATTCCCGACAAACGGGGGGGGGGAAGGAAAGAAGCAAACAAGGAAGGCTGATTGGGGGTGACGGTAGCGTTGTTAATTAGAGCACGAGTATTTATGCTAGCCTTCTTATCTATTATATCTGTACGATCCCGCTCCGCCTCCAAGCATCTTATCACACACCTCCAAAAACCTCCCCATCCTAACCGTTGTAACGTATTCCAGGACATAGCGAGCGCCTCTCATAGCGAGCCATGCACCCAAATGATAGCTCAAATGATAGCCACTATTACAATTCCGACTGAAGTTCAGCCAATTCTGTTGCCCAACTCTGCATATGGCAGGTTATGACGGGCGCGGGCTATGCCGTGGAATACGTTAGCGATGGACCTCAACACTCCAGCCAAGGAAGCCTAAAGATGGATCATCATGGGGAAACCAATTCCTTTTTTGTCAAGCTTGTTATGGATTATCTAAGCACAGACTTAAAAGTAAAGCAACTCAATTATTATATAACAATTTCACTTTGTGATACCCCCCCTCCAAAGAATGAGCATTGATGCTACTGTACTCGAGTAGAGGTCCTTCGGGCCGTGCCGTTATTAGTTTCCGGAGTCCCCGGAACCACGCACGAACGTGAGTGAAGGGGAATCACTTACGGTAATCCAGGGAGGAACCTTCGGAATTCAATATCATGAACATGCCCACAAAATTATTTGTCACAATTGTGCCCTTACGGTATCATCTTTCATTAGACCAGAGCCTCGCCTAAATCTGCAACAGTCAATGTTCGGTAGGCGGAGCTTCTCTGATTGGCTCCAGGACTAATCATCCAATCAAAGGAGTCGAATACCGTATTGTGAACCCATTGTGCCAAGTTGTTCGCCCAACCTTTTTTCCACCACGAAAAAGAGTGGGGCCAAGCTGCAAGATCAACTCTCCCTAAGTTATTCGAGTACTTACACAAACCTAATTTTGACCAGTCAAACTCGACCTCGCCTCATTCATGCTCAGGGTGCGATCCGTAGCTTGATACAGCGTACGAGTAGTTGGGCTCTACAGGAGTGCAGGTATCCGCGGATGCGGTTTTCCTAATTAAATTTTATTTCCCACCTATCATACCTTTATTATAATATACATCTTAACCCCCTCCGCCCCTCCACACCATTCGACCTTTCGTTAGCTTTTTCGTTCTGCCACATACTAGTAGCGAAATGGCGAATCCATGTCCGACTCCATATAAATACTACACGTGTTCTAATCCCCCGTTCTCGGGCTGTTGCTCAGTGGACCCCTGCTCGGGGTTGGGTTGCCCGCTAGACTCGCAGTACTTCGTCTCGACGGATCCACCTATCACCCCGGCCAGCGCCACACCACAACCAACGGAGACTGCCCAATCTAGTTCGCCGAGATCTATTACTTCTCGAACCTTGAAAATTACTAGGACGATTACCGGCCCTGGCGGTTCAGTTTCCACTGAGACAAGTGTTACAGTTACCGTTTCCACTGCGCGATTAGATGCTACAGCTTCCTCTACGCAATTAGATGCTACATCTTCCTCTACGCAATTAGATGCCACAGCTTCCTCTACGCAATTAGATGCTACATCTTCCTCTACGCAATTAGATGCCAGAGCTTCCCCTACGCAGCAAAGTCCTACGGCTTCCCCCACGCAATCAGGTGCTAAAAGCCCCGGCCATTCATCTAGCCCCCTATTGTCCATTATAGCGATATCAATTGGCGGGGCACTCGGTATCTTAATAATAGTCCTAATTATATTCCTCTACCGCCGCCGCCGCCACCGCCGAAAGAGCGAAAATTCTGCGGAGGACCTCCCAACTCACGGTAGCGTTCCCGAACCCTCCCCCGATAACAGTTCTGTCACAAGTATCTCAAACCCGACCCAAAATCCAGCGTTAACCCCCCACTAACAAAAAGCCGTCATAGACAAGGGTGGAGGCTTCTTAGCCCGCTTCAAACGCCCCCGCCCAACCTCCATCGCCAAAACTACAATCGAGCTGGATAGTTCCCCCTCAACGACACACCCCGAAGAACTCCCCTCCCCTAGTTTTCCTTCTGAACGCAATAGTGTCCTAC
>Ga0307507_10006222_pt1 | contig 18571 bp, 23 predicted proteins | sample 7_EM_MG_FD_207223 | JGI IMG/M metagenome (GOLD analysis project Ga0307507, IMG submission 207223) | Populus trichocarpa ectomycorrhiza microbial communities from riparian zone in the Pacific Northwest, United States - 7_EM | ecosystem: Host-associated > Plants > Roots > Unclassified | place... | reverse complement strand
ATTTTTAGTAAATCCGTAATATAAAACACAGTTTTTACCATCATCAAATACCTTGTGGTGTTTTTCCACCTCAAACATGAAAACAAGTGTAAAACAAACGCAGTCAACGTGTGTTACACAGTCAAAAGATAATACTTTTTATTTATTAATTTAATTTAAATCTTAACTTTAATTTAAAGTTTGAGTAGTAAATAAAGTTTCAATACATTAATACTTTAAGATTTTATTTGGGGTTACGGTGTAACTTAGTTTTCATTAATTTTTTTTTAAATTAATTATTTTTTAGTGTTTTAGTTTTAACTTTTAATAAGTTAATATTAAAAATAAATTTTTTAAAAATAAAAAAATTATTATTTTAATATATTTTAAAATAAAAATTAATTTAAAAAAAAACCCAACTCAACACTTGCGGATACCTTCCATAACCAAAGTCCAAGTGGAGGGCAGACGCAGAAACACAAAAGCACGGTCAGAAAACCTTGAAGCTGTTCTTTTCCCCACTTCGCACTCAAAAACCTGCGATAAACCTCGTATGTGCACATTCCAATAATAAAAATAGCAAAACCAGCATCAGAAACCACAATCAAAACCCGATCCATAACTAATGGACCGCATCCAGGCAACAAACGAGCTCGCTTTCCGTGTCGCCTTCTCCGGCCACAGTGGCCACCTCAGGGTCGAGCCACTCTCCACCGTGGAGCGCACCAACCCCGTGAAATCTCTTCCTGACTTCATCCTTGTAAGTTATTTCTTCAATTACCTGCATGCAGTTAACTTCCTCCCTTTTTTCCCAGTTGCATTTGGCGCCCTTTTCTTCTCACCGTTTAATTTAAATTCTGGCTTTTGCCGTCTAGGGTTTGGAGTTTCATGCTTTTTTTCTTTTTTGGTTGATTTTAGTACAACTTGAGTGTGTTAATTAACTTTCTGTTTACAGGTTATGCTATTTCAGTACAAATTCTGTTATCGAAATTTTACCTATTCCGAGTCATACTATGATATCTGGACATCAATCAATTTTATTTTAATTTTTGTTTCCATTTCTGAAATGGTAAATCAGTTGCTTAAAGTTATTGCCATGCTGAACGTTGATAGCTGTAATTATATGTATACAGCCCCCTGCATTTCCCAGGGAAACACAAGAATCGATAAAGGAACATATAGAGGAGAAATATCTCTTGCCGAGATTAGATCCTGATGAATTTTCAGCAGAAAAAGCTGGTAGGCAGTGGCATTTTGACTGGTTTGAGATGGCAAAGCTGCCACTAGAGCCTTCATTGCCACGGTCTGTGGTAGTTCCGACATGGGAGGTCCCATTCCGACGGAAAAAGAAGGGATCGGTTGAAGGAATGTGGGAACCCAATTCTGTACAGGTACGTGATGTTCATAAATATGTGTTCCTCTACAGAGAATTCCATCAACCTTGCATAGGAATTTCAGCTTAGCATGGTAATTTATTTGAGTGTTTATGAATTATGTTGAATAATATGCCATGAGAAATCAAAGGTGTTGGGGTGGTTCTTGAATGCTATCATTTGCTATATTCCTGTTTTTATCTTCTGCTAGAGGACTAGTTTATTATATTGTTTTAGGTGGATGTGTCAGAATTGTCACCCGGAGCTCAAGATTCTGCTTCTTTGCCACGTGTGGCTGGGCCTGCAAAAGATTTTGTAAGAGGAAGCATAAACAACCGCCCTTTTCGTCCTGGAGGTTTGGAGGAATCTCAAAATGTGGACAGACTTCTTCCTGATGGCGCTACTAATGGTGAATGGGTGCGGGAGGTGTTGAATGGTGGTCCAGCTCAGGCAGTTGCACCCAGCCTTAAGCAAGGATTAGACCTCGGGGATCTTAAGGTAACCAACTTGATGTAACATTCAAATTGGGAAATCCAAAGAGAATAACATTTTAAAATTCATCCATCTTTGTAATTTATTTGGTAGAAGTTTGTTTTTAATTCTTTGTAGGCATTTCCTTGCACGTGGAATGTTTACAAGGACGAAGGTTCACTCAACAACACATCAGATGAAAAATTGGTCAGTTCCTGTTCTTTTGCCTGTTTAAATCATACCTGTTGTTAGACTTTGTGTTGATGCATCGTGTTTTGCAGAGTGAGTTATCTGTACAGTTTGATGACTTGTTCAAGAAAGCCTGGGAAGAGGATGATGTGGCAGAATATGAGGGAGATGGTATGTATCATATGCATTTTCGTGTTCTTGATGGGCTTATATTTTGAAAGCTGTGATCATATAAGCAAATAACTGTGAAGTAGCTCAGTAGGTTTTCCTTTGCTTTGGCTCCAATGAAGATGATGGTCAATGATGGCTGTGTTGAGAATAATATTGTACTTTATGGAGCTCAAGGATGTTCATCTTCTGAGCTTACCTAGTGATGGATCAAGTATGCTCTCAAATGCCCAGCATCTGATCCTTCTTAGAGGACAAGTTATCAAGCTGGCCAGATCCATGTTGATAGATAGGATTTCTGCAAGAAAGTGGGGGCATTCTGAGATTTGTGGTTTGCACTAGATTTCAGCATCATGTGGTTGAAGGGCTGAACAACCACAGATCCTGTTAAGAGCTCTGCAGGACAAGTTTGAGCTTTATGAATTACGTGTCATAGGGATTTGAGAACAATTTAGAACTACGATATATCATTTAATGCTGAATGTCACAAAATCCAAAAGAAAACAGTAGAATAGGCTATATTGTTTACATTTGCCATGCAAGTACTTGGAGTGGTTTAGAGATTCCTCGCACTGTTAAAAGCAATGTGGATACTTATCAGTCAGTTATGTACATGCAATAACTTTGGATCAAGTACAATTAGCGAGGAGGCTGCTATCCGGCGTCCTACAAAGTCATTTCTTGAAAGTTCTGTTCTCATAGGATTCGTAAAATTCTCTTCCAGAAAAGAACTCGTAGAAGCTAGGATTTATAATTTAAAGCACAAAGTACTATCATCACTTGTTTTTTCATATCTCTGGAATTTTCATCCCTGATGTCTTTTTCTAAACTTTACATGGATGCTTTTTGTTTTTGGGGCTTGGGAAAGCATATATTGTATTTATTCCCTTGGGCTTGTGCTTATTACTGCAAAAGTAAGCTTCTTATTTATCCTTTCTATGCAAATGGTTCATATGCTTGCAAACTGGAGTCCTGTTAATTTGTTTTTTCCTGAGAGTGCCATGTAGTTTGTTATTTTGTCCCTTAACATTTACATTTATTTGATTTTTATTTTTCACCTATTCTGCTTGTGTAGCTCATTTATCAGAAGAGGATTCAACAAATCCAGATGCTGAAGTGAGCCAGGTTGATTTATCCAGCAGCGCGGCTAAGTCTCAATTACATGCATTAGATGAGATTTTGTTTGTTGAATCAGGTGCATTGATGCCAACATCAGGTGGAACTAGTGACATTGGTGGACACCAGCAGAAAGAGGTTCGTGGATAATAGCAATTCTCACATTTGAACATTATTTGGTCTCTGACTTACCATCTCCCTTTCTCCATGATTCTGGTAACTTTTTTGGTTTAATGTCTCTATTTAATAGCAGGCCTCAGCTTTCACCGGTAGTAGTGAAGGGATTGCAGAACACTTCTATCAACTAGTTCCTGACATGGCACTTAGTTTTCCTTTTGAACTGGATGCATTCCAAAAGGAGGTAATGGTCAATGCAAATCCTTTTCCTTCTACATTCAGAAAACAGTCTTATTATGGAAAGTGCAAAGCATTTGGTTAAACTTGGAATTATGATTATGTTTTCAGAGGTCATTCCTATTTATTTATGTACTAATAGGAGATTGTTCAGTGATTGACTTTTACTCTCGGCTTCATCTCCCTTGGAGATATAAACAACCTTCACTGTAAATTCTAAGCGTGCATCTTTGAACTCGTGGTTCTGTAATTCCTGATTTAACTTAAGTTTGGCTTGAAGCTTTAGGTGCTGTTCATTTTTATATTTAAATGTGGCCGTGGATCTATTCCCACGATTGAAGGTTGCATGTAATCTTTTTGTTATAGGAAAAGGTGACATGTTGATCCATATCATATGAATGAAAGGCAGCAGCTTGATCTGTTTCCTTAATAATTGTGCATGTTGAATATTTTTAATTACAGGGAGTGATCCAGGATATTCTAAGGCATGGACTGTTTATTTTCATCTGCTTTTTATAACTTTTTCTCTTCAACTTATCCCAATGCACCCTTGTTTTTATTTTATTTTCGTGCAAATGCTTGAGGCCTATTAACTGATCTGCAAGTGCAAAATATCATACTTCCATTTAATTCATCTACAAGTCATCTGATTGGTTCTCTTCTTTTTTGCGTCGTTTTCATTTTGGTATGCTTAGAAGCACAAGAGCACACGGTTCTTTGGTTTAAATTATAACTTCATCAGATAATCAGTCAGCTGTGCATCACATGTCCAGAGGGCTTAAGTAGAAACTTTTTTGTCTTTGCGTTTCACTACACTTTCATGTTGTTATAATGCATCTTCTGTACTTGGAATTTTCCTCAAAACTTGTGTTGATTAGCATTTAGGATATCACTTGTTGTCCATAGTTTAATCCATGGGCAAATCTTTTGTGACAACAAACAGCCAATGTTATGTCCTGAAGGCAAGTTGTAAAAGTTTGCATTGCTGCTTGCTTGAGTTACCATTTCTTTTTTCTTTTTTAAATTGATAATACAGGCTATATACTATCTGGAAAAGGGAGACTCTGTTTTTGTGGCAGCTCATACATCAGCTGGGAAGACGGTTGTTGCAGAATATGCATTTGCTTTGGCATCAAAAGTATGATTTTTCTGAATCTGGTACATTGATTAGGACTTCAATTGATTCTCCATCTTTGCTGAACTCCGGATCTTATAGAACTCTTCTAGTGTTGTAAAATCTATCTATCAAGTAGTTTAATGCAGTGTTTTTGTGCAATGATTTTCACAAGCTTTCATGTCATACAGCACTGTACCAGAGCTGTCTATACTGCTCCAATTAAAACAATTAGCAACCAAAAGTATCGGGACTTCTGTGGAAAATTTGATGTTGGTCTTCTCACTGGTGATGTTAGTGTGAGGCCAGAGGCTTCTTGTCTTATCATGACCACTGAAATATTGAGGTCAATGCTCTACCGGGGTGCTGATATTATACGAGATATTGAATGGGTAAAGGGGCCTGTTTCCTGCCATGCTTTTTTCAACATAATCTCCCTTCTGCATTGCTGTATTGAGTTCTTTTGTCGATTTACTTGTCATTTTCCACTTTTATGATCAACTATTGAATTTGTTTTCTTTATTGCTGTGTCTGTGAGATAGGTTATATTTGATGAAGTCCACTATGTCAATGATGTTGAAAGAGGTGTTGTATGGGAAGAAGTTATAATCATGCTTCCGAGGCATGTGAATATTGTCCTCCTTTCTGCCACAGTATGTGCTCTTTCTTCATGTAATATACTTGCTGCACGTTACAATTGAAATTAGTCACTGTTAGTAGTGGTAACACTGATTTAATTATGTATCATAGGTATCGTAAGCTTAGGGTGCCACTATGAGCTAGAGCCTAGAGCTGCATATTTTTTACTTCCAGAGCAATATCCAGCATGCAATGCATTGCTTCTCTGGAGCTATAACATCCTGAAAGCTTATTTATCATGACATACAATTATGATCAGTTTGAGTTATGCCAAATGTTGTTACTTTGCTTGCTTTTCAATTTCTGAAAGGCATTGTAGATAAATAACTTGTGAATTTCAACTTTGCTACCTTAGATAGTCAAACTGGAGGTTAAAAAAATAAAATAAAGGAAAGTCAAGGCTTACGAATCAAATGTAGCCTCCATTACCCCTTGCCTTACAAGATCAGAAGCAATGGAAAGAGTCAGCCGATTTAAAATTATGTTTTAATTTTTTGTTAGTCTTTTTGCGACCCTCTTTTCCATAGCCTATATGATAGAAGATGACAGTTTAGGTTGTCCTCTATCCTGAACGAGTTGGATTTTTTTTTTTTGGGGGTGTGTGTGTGTGTGTGTGTGTGTGTGTGTGTGTGTGGTGGTGGTGGTGGTGGGATGCTGAGGTTACAATCTACGATGTAGAATTTGTTGCTTCGTTTTGGAAGGTCTTCACTTGCATGGAGACAGGTCTACGTATTAAATTTTGCCCCTGCCCCCTTTCTCTTTTGACTAATGCAGCATTTAAATGTTCATTGTTATATTGCAGGTACCAAACACAGTTGAATTTGCTGACTGGATCAGCCGGACAAAGCAGAAGACAATCCGTGTTACTGGGTAAGAATTAAATTCTTATTGTAATTAATATTGAACTTTTTTTTTAATTTCCAAGAGTTTGTTCATAAATTTGTTAATTTTTTTAACCCATCGTTTCTTACTTTCAAATATTTCAAGTGCAATAGTGCAACATAAAGGGGATACACTACATTTCTTTGTTGGCTATTGACATAAGTTTCCATGTTTCTGGGTCTGTCATCAGAACTACAAAAAGGCCGGTCCCTTTGGAGCACTGCCTATTTTATTCTGGAGAACTACACAGAATATGTGAAGGCGAAATTTTTATGCCTCAAGGTTTGAAAACTGCTAAATATGCATTCAAGAAAAATAATTCTACTACAGTGGGTGGCGGTCCTGGAGCATACACAGGGCCTTCTGTAACACGTGATGGGGTTCGGGGCCAGAAACGTGACAACCAAAGTCATAGCAAACAAAACAAGCATGGTTCCCAGAATTTGGGGGCATTCTCTGGGACTAGTTGGGGAAATCAAAATAATGGAGGTGGCCAAAATAACTGGAGGTCATGGAGATTAGAGGCCTCTTTGTGGTTGCAGCTTGTTAGCAAGCTTTTGAAGAATTCTCTATTGCCTGTATGTCAGATAATGTCCTCTTAAGTTTGTCTTACCATGTAGGGCTTTTTTATGAAATTGACACTAGAAATTTCTTACAGAATTTGTCACCTTAATTTACGATAGGACCTTTTGTAAGAGTTTTATTGATTTTTTTTTTTAAAATTTTGGCATTTACTGACAGATAAATGACATCTTTTTTTCCGAATTTAATTCTTGAAAGATGTAATGTCGATCATTGTCCTCTGCAAGTTTTTCTAGACATGGAATTGGTTATGGTCCTTTGCTACCTTCCACTGTTGAGTCATAAATATAAAAGATCACTATTCTTCCTTTAGAGTTTTCTGCAACTCAAAATCTAGCACAGGATTTTGCCGGCCTTATATTCTGAACAGTTTTTCTGCTGTGTGTTCAGGTAGTTATATTTTGTTTCTCAAAGAATCGATGTGATAAATCAGCTGACAGTTTGTCTGGGACTGATCTCACTAGTAGTTCTGAGAAAAGCGAAATTCGTGTTTTCTGTGACAAAGCATTCTCAAGACTAAAGGGATCAGACCGCAATTTACCACAGGTCTGGTGGCATTCACATTTACCCTCTATTCATACGATCCTACTTGGGTTTATACCTAATTTTATTCACAGATTGTCAGAGTTCGGAGCCTTCTTAGCAGAGGGATTGCTGTGCATCATGCAGGGCTGCTTCCCATTGTTAAGGAAGTCGTTGAAATGCTTTTCTGTCGTGGTGTGATTAAGGTAATTTTTTATAATCATTGGAGTGCCTTGGTGTTTTAATTTATGCATGGTTCTTTGTGGTGCCCTGCTGTTACTAGCGATTCCCTCATGAGGTTAAAGGAGTTCTGCAATTGACATCCTTTCATGAAAAGGAAAGTATTGTCCAGTTATGATCCTTCTGGATTTTTTTATTTTTTTGGGGGAAGCATTGTGCATGAAGTGGCTGCTCCAAAGACTTGAACCTGTAATCGTTGCAAGACCAAGCCTTTTATCATTATAACAAGCTTATGGCCCTAGTTGAACTTCCTTTATAACATTTTAGCAAAATACTACAGTTAAAAATTTCATTAATGCTGTCAAATTGTATGGTTATAGTGATATATATATACTTTATTTGTTATGCTAATCTCTATTCTTGTTGTAGGTATTATTTTCAACGGAGACTTTTGCAATGGGCGTTAATGCCCCAGCTAGAACGGTTAGTGCTGTTTAATTATTGATTAAATGTTTGAAAAATGTGTTCAGCTAGGCAATTAGGTGGTTGTGATAATGGGTTGGATGTTCCAATAATTCTGTACTTGAATCTTTTCAAAAAAATGCGTACAGTACTTTTGAACTCTTAAAGTGGGATAGCTTTGAGAATATTGAGTTTTTTTATTTTTTTTTATTTTTGTGTTGGTTGAGAGTAGGGTTGGGTTTGATGTATATGAAAAATTGGGATCAATTAGGAGTTTGTTTAAGAAAGGATTGGGGTTTGAAATTAAAAGTTAATTTGAGGATGCAAGGATTTGTTTTTTGAATTGTTGTTGTGATTCTGTGTACTGTAACTAAGACACTGTAGCAACACGAAAAGTGAGCAAGAACAAGAAACGAGGAAATACTAGGAAAAAAGAAATCCTGTGCACTGGGCCTAAAACAAAATGTCAACTCTCTCAATTTTATTCCATAACTCATTTTGCCAAGAAAATAAGACAGCATCTCTACCTGTCAAAATTATAATTCTTATGTAGATTAGAACCGAGACTGCAGAGTAGACTAAGAAGTGTTCTCATATTGACTAGGAAAGAAACCAAGCAAGAACAATACGTTGAGGACCAAGCCACCAAATTTAAAACCAAAACACTCTGAAATAGTTCATATCTGGGGTGCTTATAAATAGCTGGCATTAGGTTACACATGTCACATTTCTCACCAGTTTAGAATGGGATGTTACCCTTTGCTGTTAATTTTAAGTTGTTGATAATATATTTTCACTGTTAAATATAAGAGGTGTAATTGTTATTATGATGTATTTTGATCACATTGGAGCATTAAGTTTGCTAATCCTTTCGCTCATTGTTGGAGTGATGGTAGTAATGGAAATCTTGGATAATGCATCGAATTTCATCTTAGTAACTAGCAACCACCAGATAAAACATGTAAAACACCATCACTTAGCTAGTTGCCTTGAGCCTTGTTTACTTGACTTCATCTAGTTCTAGATCACATTGTAGCATTACGTTTGCTAATCCTTTCACTCATTGTTGGAGTGATGGTATTAATGGAAAATATGTATAATGCATTGAATTTCATCTTAGTAAATAGCAGCCACTAGATAAAACATGTAAAACACCTTCACACAGCTAATTGCCACGAGCCTCGTTTACTTGACTTCATCTAGTTCTAGATAAACTTAAGCAACTCTTGGATCCTTATTCTTCTAATACTGACTTGATTCAAGATCTTTCTTAGGTTGTATTTGATACGCTAAGAAAGTTTGATGGAAAGGAATTTAGACAATTACTACCCGGGGAGTACACTCAAATGGCTGGTCGTGCTGGCAGAAGAGGAATTGACAAAATTGGCACAGTTGTAGTACTGTGCCGCGATGAAATTCCAGAAGAGAGCGATTTGAAACGTGTTATAGTTGGAAGTGCTACCAGGCTTGAATCCCAGTTTCGATTGACTTATATTATGATCTTGCATCTCCTCCGTGTTGAAGAATTGAAGGTATCTTGTGGATTAGATTTTTCATTATATTTGTGGTTGTGTAACAAATAATACTATCCATATTCAGATTCCTTTCCATTGGAGTTGTGCAACTTTCAGATATTTTGATTTGCATTTTTCATGGATGTCAAATCTTCTTATCTAGGTCATACTTGCTCTAATATTCTAAATGAAAAGTTGCACCTTTGTGCACACAAGTAGAATCACACACTTGCATGCAACCATTCACACACTTTATGCACGTCTGGAAACCTGGCTCAGGAACAACTAATCGTAGCTTATCCATCACATGGTTCATCTTGCAGATTCTGTCTGCTCACACTTGTCTTTTTGTGTGTGTATCTCTTTCTATATTTGCTTGCACACTGTGAAAGGATTACAGTTAAACTGCCGCATTCCTTGTTGCAATGTACAAAAAGTAGAAATGCATTAAATCCATACAAAGGGAGTGAATGTTAAACAAAAGGCACCCGTGTTTTTCCTTCTGGGATTTGGGATTTCTAAGCAAATACTTCTCACCCACCCATAAATTTCTATGAATCATAAGAGATACAATGTTGTAGTTTTAGTAGATTCAATGTTCTTGAGTTCTATGTTCATTCAATCTAAGAAAAATGTTGGTTATTTAGTCACTTTGTGGTTAATTTCCTCGAGGTTTACTGAAACAGACCAGTAGAATGTTGGTCAGGCCATCAGGGTCAGTCCAAGCAAGTTGTTATGTTTAGTCAGTTGCTTCTTGTAATAGGATTAATCTTCATATTTCTACATATTAAGCGAGTACATCATAGTTTTACAATTTCAAATTTGAAATAATTTCTTTCGTTTTTTTTTTGGTGTTTTCATCCATCTAGGGAGTTCATTTTTTCAATGTTGATTGGGGGACATAACTGCAGGTGGAAGATATGTTAAAAAGAAGTTTTGCAGAGTTCCGTTCTCAGAAACAACTTCCTGAACAGCAAAAAGTTCTGATGCGGAAGCTTGCTCAGCCTGCCAAAACTGTTGAGTATGTATATCAACGCAGAATCTTGATGGCCAACTTGTCTATCAGACTTGAGAGTTTATAAATTTCTAGATAAGAAATGTCCTTGCATCAGTCATTAATTCATTTTTTTCCTTGCGCATTTTGCTTCTGGATGTGCATTTTCTATAATACATAAGTTTATTGACACCTTGTTTCTTTTGGATTTTGTGTTAGATCTGTGTTGGGCACTGTTGTTTTGATGGGTTATGTGATTTCATACCAATGTTAACTAATGGCTAGTTCTTGTATGAAAATGTGATGATTTTGGCTTTACATTAAGACGTGATTAACCAATCATATATATATGAATGATAATGTGGTTGTGCAAGCTTTCTGTTAGAAAGTAATAAAACCATGTCTTTGAGTCTCACCTAAGAGCTTAAGCTTTTAAATAAGGCCCTGATATGGTTTCATATTACTGCTTAACACTGCTTTCGTAGCTTGGTTATATTGGTATTCTAATACCAATACAACTAAGCTACGAAAGAAGAACTGCTCAATCTCGCTATCAGCTTTTCAGAATCCTTAAATTCCAGTATATGGAAGACCATGTATAGGAAAATGCAAAATTTGGTAAAACACATAAGCAATGTACTTCATTTAGCACAAAGATACATTCTAGATGAGCGATCATAATTTTTTTTTTAATAATGGCATGCTACTCTGATTAGATCAGCATAGGGTATTTAGGTCGAACATTCAACTGCATTAGATATCGTTGTTGTTGCAACAAGAGCCTCCTGGTTGTTTTTGTTCTAAGGTCTTTCAATAATCTCATAAATGTGAGAAAGTGAAAGCTACACTGCTTCTAGTTTGATTTTCTTATGGTGACATCTTTTTCCCTATAGCTTATCATGCATGGCTATTTTAATACAGATGTATAAAAGGTGAGCCAACAATTGAAGAATACTATGACCTGTACTTAGAAGCTGAAAAATATGGCAACCAGGTATCAGAGGCTGTCATGCAGTCCCCTCATGCCCAAACATTTCTTACACCTGGAAGAGTTGTCGTTGTGAAATCACTATCGGTAAGTTATTATTTTTTTTTGTTTGTTCTTGGTGCTCTCTAGCGCTTTCCTATTTCTGTTCCCCCCCCCCCCCCTATCTTTGGAGAAAATAATAGTTCTTGTCTTTTGAAGCGTCAGTATTCTTCTGCTATTGGTAAATGTGGTTCTTTCCATGAGGTTTCTTGTTTAAGAGGAATCAGAATGACTTCAATTTTCTAGTGCAATTACCTGTTTTCTTTTTATTTAATTTTACATGGCAGAAAATTAAGTTTAAACTTTAATCGAAACCATGCTAAATGAAATACAGAGGTGCTTCCCATGCACAGGTGTTTTACTTGTGCTGATTATGAGTACTGTCAAATTTGAAGTTTGTCTCATGGGAGTCATGCTTCTAGTTGCCTAACCTTGTTGAACTCCATAATGGATGAAATTTTAAAACTTGGGAAGGCTTACATGGTTTCTAATATAGTAGCCGCAGTTGTGAATTTATGGCATTCTCATGTTCACTTGCAGGCACAGGATCACTTACTTGGAGTGGTAGTGAAAGTGACATCAGCCAGTATGAAGCAATACATAGTTTTGGTGCTGAAACCTGATGCTCCATCAGTAAGCAGTAACTTGCAAGATAAAAAAAGTGCTGATTTCCAACAAGGTTATGTGCTGATGCCAAAATCAAAGCGTAGTTGTGACGAAGAGTACTTCTCTTCTCTCACTAATCGCAAGGGATCAGGCACCATCAAGATAGAACTACCATACCAAGGTGTTGCTGCCGGGATCAATTATGAAGTTAGAGGAATTGAAAGCAAAGAATTCTTATGCATATGCAATCGTAAAATAACAATTGACCAAGTTCGGCTTCTTGAAGATGGTAGCAATGCTGCTTTCTCTAAGACAGTTCAGCAGCTGTTGGAAACAAAAAGTGACGGAAATAAATATCCTCCTGCACTAGATCCGCTGAAAGGTAAGGCATTTTTTGTGAAGATAATATTTAATCTTTCAGGTGAAGATGAACTGCATAACTTGTAACATCTTGTTTATTTCTTTACACGCTGTACAAGAATGTTGCAAACTATCATTGATGATTAGGAAAGAAAAGCATGAAAGAACAAACAATAGCATTCTTATCAGTTCCAGAATTTGTAATAATTTGACAATACTCCAAATAAGTTGACATTGTGACGAGCCAAGCCCCTTATTGGATTCTGGAAAATCTGACAAGTAGTCCATATAAGTTGACATTATGATGAGCCAGGCCCCTTTTTGGATACTGGAAAATGTGGCTTGCAATTGCATTATCTATATCTCAAAATCTGGCTTAACCTAAGTGCATCAGAAAACAGTGAACCCTAGATTCTTTAAGATCATCTCCTATAAAGAAGCTTTCTCTTCTAGCAGATTGGCATGCTGGTACCTTTCTTTAGTGATCCTTCTTCCCATAGTCTGCAAGCCCTAAATTCCTTTCCTATTATTTTTGAAATATGTTCGGGAAAGAATCAAGGTTTTTGTGTGCGGTGCTGCTGGTGGGTGTTGATCTGTTACCTATAGATCTAACTATGTATTTTAAGTGAGATTCATGGTTTTTGGTTTATCTTCTTGCCCTTAATGACTCTGGTCCTTAATTATGCATCATAATATATGAATCATGCTGGTTGATTTCAATTCCTGTGTCAACAGTGCAAGCCCTTGTTATATATGTTGATATGTGGTTATAGTCATTTTGATGCTCTCTTTCTAACATAGTTCTTAATCCTACATGCTATGCGGAAAATTCACCCTTTGCACTTTCTCCTTTTCAATGTTCTTTATGATGGTAAGCTAGTTTTACTTCACAACTTGCTAAAGATGACTTTTCCATTGCTGATACTGTTTAGAGCTGAAGTTGAAAGATGTGAATCTTGTGGAAGCCTACCACAAATGGACAAGCCTGCTACAAAAGATGGCATCAAATAAGTGTCATGGGTGTATAAAATTGGAGGAGCACATTAGCTTGGCAAAAGAGATAAAGAGGCATAAAGAGGAAGTCAGTAACCTGCAATTCCAAATGTCAGATGAAGCACTCCAACAGATGCCAGACTTTCAGGGCCGGGTACGTCTCTTCCCCCCCCCCCCCCTGATGTTCTATGCAGCTGCAAGATGTTCTTGTGTTAATTATCTGCCATGTTGGTTTCACACTACCCTCAAATCTTTAAGCTCTGCATTTGCAGATATATGTTCTGAAGGAAATTGGCTGTATAGATGGTGACCTTGTAGTTCAAATTAAAGGCCGTGTTGCATGTGAGATGAATTCAGGGGAGGAGTTGATATGCACCGAGTGTTTATTTGAGAATCAACTTGATGATCTGGAACCTGAAGAAGCGGTGGCAATAATGTCTGCTTTTGTGTTTCAGCAGAGGAAAACTTCTGAGCCTTCACTTACTCCCAGGCTGTCTCAAGCTAAAAAGAGGTGATTCTCCATCCTTGTGTCAATGCCCTGCCTTACATCTGCATGATCTAGTGGTTAGATTCCTTATTACATGGTAGATTTTTCTCTAGATTTTCTAGATGTAAAATTGTGGTTTCCATCTAAGATGGTTCTGTTATTCTGAGTTTCAAAACTGGAATCATGGTCATGGGGCACCATGCTTGATGCTTTGCAGTAATGCTACATGAACGGTGAACCACAGGTTGCCAGGATTCTATTAGGAATTCAAATCAATATCTTAGCTTTCTGTTTTCATATGATACGGATGAATTGATTGCAGTTAGTGAAAACGGATTATAGCTTCCCCATTCACATATTCAAAAAGTTGCCTGTGTAAGATTATATGCTTTTACAGTTGTGCCTATTAGATTATAACTCTGGAATTTAACGTTGTTATTATTCTTCCCATTACTTTTCTTTTCATTTTTCAGTTTTCAATCTAATCCTAGACGGTTGTTCACTTCAGGTTGTACAGCACAGCAATAAGACTTGGAGAGCTTCAATCAAATTACAATATACAAGTAAACCCTGAGGAGTATGCCAATGAGAATCTTAAGTTCGGTTTAGTTGAAGTTGTGTACGAGTGGGCAAAGGTTTCTTATACTAAAACACATCAATTTAACCTTTCATTAGTTCTGGATGGTTTGTGACCTCGTAAGTTTCTCCATTTACAGGGTACTCCATTTGCTGATATATGTGAACTCACTGATGTTCCTGAAGGCCTGATAGTGCGCACAATTGTCAGATTGGACGAGACATGTCGTGAATTTAAGAATGCTGCAGCTATCATGGGTAATTCTGCCGTCTACAAGAAAATGGAATCTGCTTCGAACGCCATAAAGCGTGACATAGTTTTTGCAGCTAGTTTGTATGTTACGGGAGTGTAATTGTGTCAATGCTCGAGGAATCCATGCCTTACCCTGAGCATGGGAGGGGTGCTGTAATTGTTTTGCTGTAAATTAAACCACTAGCGTATGTTGTAGTAGCTGGTTCTCTATTGATATTTGGCAGCTTTATCATGTGGTCTGTACTATATTCCCTAGTTAATTTATCCAATGATCAATGTAGATGATGCAGAGCGTTGGCAGATTTTTTCACTAATGTCAATTTTACTTCAGAAGGCTTACCTCATCCTGTGATTTTTACCATTAGGCAAAACTAGACGAGTCTGTCATCTTCATTCTCGTGCAACATTGCGCTGCATGTTGTAGCCGTATTACCTAACAGTATCTGTCATGATCATTTAGCATGCTTATTAAGTAAATTGTATATCTATGGTTATCAATATCTAGCATGTTGTAGCCGTCAGTACGAACTCAAGACCTCTTGAAAGGAGAAGGGAATAGTATCAGTTGAGCTCATTGGCATTTGGTAGCCCGCGCCATGGATACATTATTTTCATTCAGGTGGTGTTAAGTGATTGTTCTGTGAAGTAGGAATTGTTGCCTTGCTTGGCTGATTGTATTTGAATATGTGATGAACTTGGTTTCTTGCTTCTTTCAATGCCCAAAGTCTCGCTGAATGTTGAATGGCTCTCAAGACTTCTTGTTGCCATTTTCATGCATCTGTTCTGTCAACAGTTTGTGTATCTGTTATGGTTCCTGTTTCTGTATTACCTTCTTGTGAGGGCTGCTGTTTAATTTTTGGATTCTGGCAGAGCTTCCTCCGAAGCTCAACATAAAATAATAATAATAATAAAAACAATATATTCTTCAGAAACGAGTTTCCACCCAAATATCACAAGCACAGAAGCTGCAGTTTTTTCCCAGAACAAATTCAAGGGCTACGTTTACTCAAGCAACAATTGTTGTCTTGGGACTTTATTTGTGACAGTCAACACTTGGTACGGACTGACAATAAGCAAAGAAACATGCATGATCTAGCTCTTTATTCAAAGATAACATCTCCAGCCACCCTTCTTTTCAATTGTCACTCCTCTTGGGCTTGTCTGAAGCGGAAGTCACCTGAACATGTAGTCACACAGTCGAGTTAGCTCAACCTAAAAACTCTTGCAGAACAAAACCCTAAAAAATAAAACAAAAAGATTATTGTAAATTGTAAGTAATGAAATGTACCATATCAGCATCAGCTGGAACCCAATCATTAGTTGCTGGATTTCCTTTGCAAGAGGCATGGCAACTGGATGTAGAATCTGGTGCTAGGCTGAAGCGCTTGCCATATTCGTTCTCCGTTTTGATGAACCCTGTTCCTGTCTGCAAAATGAAGAAAACTCCCATGATATCCCTAAGTTTTTACTACTAACGTAAATGAGTCAAGCTTTTGCAATTCCTTATACACCCCCTTTTATTTTTCCCTTTGTAACTGATCCCTTTGCCAAAAATTAAGAAACTTTCACCAGGCTAATCTAAAATGATCAAATTAAAAGAAGATACTGAACTGAGTAAGGCAGAAAAAGGTAGGAAATTGGACAACTAACATTTTATTTAGATGTATGAAAATAGTAAAGAAATAAAAGAATTGGACTAGAATATGTAGCTAGGCATAGCAATGGTAATACCGTGTGGTGTTGCTTGTCAACACAGTTGAGATCCTGGTAATACTCTGTCTCTACAAATTCATCAGTCACTTTGCTGCTTTCATTTGAAATTATTTTCTGCATTCAAAATTATAAAAAGAAAAAGAAAAAGAAAAATCAATCTACAAATCCACATTCAAGAGTTTCTCAGATGCATAAGAATAATCAAGAACTGTCGTGGGCTAGCATGGTAAATGAAAGCTCAAGAAACTAACCTGAGGATCAGTTTCGAGACGTTGAAACTCAACATATTCTGGGTTGAAGCTTTGATCGCCATTAGTGGTGAGCGTATCAACGTATTGAATGGAATACTCACTGCGTTGAGGCTTAGAGTGACGCTTAGGAGCTATTCCCTCGAAATATCCTCTTGTTTCCTCCTCTTGTTTTGCCTCTTCCTCGACTGACACGTGAGCATCACTCCTGTTAGGCCTCTTGTGGAACTCCATTCCTCTCCTCTTTCCCTTTTCTTCTCTCTTTAATTTTCCTTTTCTTCAAAAGCTATCAAGTAGCCCACTTCTTTTCTGACTTCTAGCACTATTTAGTTGAATTTTATAAAGAAAGAAAGTCGATGGATGGATGATAGAAAGATATTTTTGCTTTGCTAACCATTTTCCTGACTTCATACGGATATTGGGACCAACAAGTTAAATGTCTTACAACCTCATACAAAAATATCTTAGAAACCTTATCTCATATCTGACTGTTTCAACGGGACTGGTAGGTCGGAATGCGACAGCTTTTAGCAGAATGAACTTGAAACTAACCACACCTTACTGGCCCAGTTCCTGAAATCCTGGTTCTGTTCCTGGCAGGCTGGCACCATATGAAGGGTGTATATGCTCGATATATCCTTGAAAATTAACCAAGTAATTTGGTTGATTATGCACTAATCCATGGTGTTTTTTTTTTTATTTGACATGGATCAAAGCTCTTCAACAAATGGATTCAAGATGAACACAGACATTCTGAATTCTGACAAGGTCAGTGTCCATTGTTTTCGGCATGCATTAGAAAGATAAACTTTGTGAGCTCAAAATAGGGTTCATGAAAGAAAAACTCAACTGTCATTTCCTTTTAACCTTTGCTAGCAAGTTTGCTTTCCAGTTAAATCTCTAAAAGCTCTCCCACTCACTCACCGAACAATGTTCAAAGCTCTATTTACATGAACTTGAAGCCATCCACGATCCACCGATCTATCACGCCTATCTTAATTTCACCTGCATGTCACTTTACTTGCACTTTATTATCATTGTCTGCTCGTCTTCCTATTCTCATTATTTACAATCAGTTTACTTGATTGGTGTGCCATTATTAGTAGTTTGACCAACTAGCTTGTCATTGACTTGTTCTCAATATCTTCCATACAAACTACAAAGGTATGTCGCCATGCCAGGTATTTTAGGTGGAGGTTAGCTTCCAAAACTTGAAAAAATAGCACTACTTTTGAGGGCGATCACGGCTTGAATCTTACACTAGCATATTATACCGTGCACCGTGCTTTGCATGTTAATAATAATTTTTTTTTAAAATGTAAAACTAAAATAAAAAATATAATTAGGTCTGACAACTGGATTTAAAATTATTGGATCTAGCAGCCGGAATCAAAGCTGCTGGATTCAAAGTTGCTAGGTACTGCTAGTCAGCTGGATATAAAGTTATTAGGTTCTACTGTATAGCCAGATCGAATATATAATTTATTTATGTATTTAATAATATTTATAAGTCAAAACTATTGAATAAAAAAATCTAAAAAAACTCAAACAATAATAAAATTTTGAATCTCATGTACTAATGTTATAAAATTAAAATATCCTCTATTACCCAACATAATATTATATTATAATATTTATGAATTATTTTTTTAATAGATTTTATTGTTAAAAAATTCTCTTATATAGTACAAATATATAAAGTATATAATGTTAATCAAAAATTTATTAAGAGCTCCATCAACTTTAATATGATAATATTAGAATTATAA
>Ga0307507_10006221_pt1 | contig 18572 bp, 27 predicted proteins | sample 7_EM_MG_FD_207223 | JGI IMG/M metagenome (GOLD analysis project Ga0307507, IMG submission 207223) | Populus trichocarpa ectomycorrhiza microbial communities from riparian zone in the Pacific Northwest, United States - 7_EM | ecosystem: Host-associated > Plants > Roots > Unclassified | place... | reverse complement strand
TGCCCCCACACCCCTGTATTACGACTTCCCCCCCTCACTCACCCCGCCCCCCTTCATGGGACTAGGGAAGTTTCTGGCCGGGAGGATACATCAAATGCGAGCGGCGAAGAGCTATCTACCCGCACACCCCTCATGGTTCGTCGAGAACCCGGATCCAACCTACCCTCCATGCGGAATACAGCCAGAGACCTTCCCGCATGCCATCCTCACATGCCCCGCCCGATCCAGAGTCCGGGACCTCCACTTCAAAGATGTCTCTTCCCTCGGGCCCGACGCCAACCTATCGACATAACCCTTCCTCATACATGCCTTAGGCGAATACATCACAGACACGAAGACCGGCTTTCACCCGGACATGACCCCTGAGTACTCCCACCCCCCCCTCCCCGGTCAACCTCCTGGACCCAAATTGTGTTTCCCGTAAGAGAAGAGATGTGTATTTTTCTAGTATGGCCTTTTGTGGTTTGCATCCTTACTTGTAACTTTCCTCTCAAGAAGTGCGAGAAGTAGACTTACGCTTGCACTTTATACATTCCATTATACTTATCCAAGAGGGAAGATCACGCAAACGGTTTTAGCCCCAGAGTAGTTTCAGTCACCTTGGAGGACAAGAAGAGAGATTTCTTTTGTTTTTATTTGTTTTGATTTATAGGTTTTGTTCTTTCCATAGCTAGCGCTGCACGAAGCTTCTTGTAGCTAAAAACAATGAACCCATGATGAAAAAAAAGAGAAAAAAAAGAGAAAAAAAAAAAGAAAAAAAAAGGGCATGGGAGTTGGGTACAGTTGGCAATTCGCTCAATCCCTAGCAAAGTCCTGCCTGACGACGACGAACAACTTTTTACCTTCATCAAAAACTCCATCCACCACGGCACAGCGGTCACGATTGGCTCAGCCAGGTATCTTAACAAGTACCGAACTACCAGGCTCTCCAAGCAGGCCACTTCGGTGGTTATCTCCGTTAAGCCCAACAACGTTGCCATCCGCCTCACCGCCCTCTTCCTGTCCTCAAAGCGGCTCAAAGTTCAGAAAACGACGCAAGGTAACCGCTACACCCAATGCCTTAACTGCTACCGTTTCGGACACGCCCATCGCCGACGCACCTAGAAACACGCAACTTGCCCCTATTGCGCACTTCACAATACTCGCACAGCGCACCGGTCTCAGAACCCCACCTGTCACAAGGGCGGCGACACCAGAGCAGTATCATGCTGGTGCCAGACCTCCCCTCCCCACTACCCAAACTGCGGCGACGAGCACGACGCATTCTCCAGGGAGTGCAAGGCTATCCCAGTCCCCCCATCTCAACCCGAGGCCCCCCCACCTTCCAACGAGAAACTATCTGACGCCTCCTCCGATAGTGAGGAAGCCATGGATGTGGGCGACGATGGCCGCCCAGCACCCACTACTCCCGATGCCCCTTTAGCCCTCTCTGTCGACCTTTCCACCCCCAGACCTCTCCAGCAATCTCGAGACGCCACCGCCCCCCCCAGCGGGTCCCAGCCAGCACCCACTGGCCGGGGCCTACCACCCGTAACTCGCTATTAACCATCGAGCTTCCCCCGGAAATGATTAACAACCCCTGCTCCACCTCATGCCAACGACTGGCTCCGGCGAATAACCTCACCCTGATTCAGCACAACAGCCTGGGTAGCTGGGATGTGTTTCTTGCCTTGTTTTGTTCCCCAGTGGAAGGCCTCCCCCCGACATCGTCCTCCTCCATGACCCTCCCTCCTCCAAGGGATTTCTCCCTAGCTTCACAGGATTCAAATCTTTTGCCCCTCCAGTTGGAAGGCCCCGAGTGGCCTGCTCTGTGTCCCAAGAATTTCTGCGCAGGTTCGCCGTACCACCTTCCTTTCCCCTCAACACAGAAGACTTTATGACGTTAGACCTCTCCTCACCCCAAGGCTGCTTCGGCACAAAATTACTCTCCTTGACAATCGGCAACGCCTATGCCAGACCCCTCCCTCCATTCCCTCACTCAGTTTCCCCCAAGTCTGCCCTCTTGGACCTAGACCACCCGTACCTAGTGGCAGGCGACTTCAACATTCACAATGCAGCTACCGACCCCTCCCTGCTTCTCTCCTCCAAAGAGGAGAAGGAATCTGCCCCCTACTTTGACCGAGCCTCAGATCTAGGCTTCACCCTTCCCCCTCCCTTAACACCCCCGGCATTTATACTCAGTTCACCTTTTCAGGCACCCACAGTCCTGGCACTATCGACCTTGCCTTCGCCCATCCTCATATGTGTTCTTCATTTCGCTCCTGGGACACGTCGTCCCTCCCCTCGAGAGGATCGGACCACGCCCCAATTGTAATCACCCTACGTGACCCCACCCCCCACAACGACAATCCCAGGCCACCCTCGCAGGAGGCATACTGGCTTGGCCTGACGGACTGGCTGAAACAATGGCTCATCCCTCCCCCCTCCGATACCCCCTCCCCCAGCCAACTTGATCCATGGTTCTTCTCGGCCCTCTACGCACTCGCAGCGGGAATTGCGACCACCACTCCCGCATCACGCTCGTCCCTAAGATCAAAAACTTGGTGGACCCCTCTTCTAACCACTCTCCGCAAGGAATTCACCAAAGCCTCCCGGAAAGCCAAAGAAATCAAGAGTCCCGATTCCTACCGCATAGCAAGAGAGTCCAAGCTCGGCTACTTCAAAGCCAGGCAAAGAGCAAAAGCCTCATATTGGCCTAATTTTCTTCCAAAAACCTCTCCGGACAATATCGGGACAGCCAAACAGCTGGTCGCCCCAAGAAAAACCCCCAGGTTACCCTACCTTCCAGAAGCCTCGGGCCCTCTCGCTATCAACAATACGCTTCTGGACCACTTCTTCCCCCCTAAGGACCCCCTGGCCAGCAGAGGTTGCCAGAAACAAACCCCCTCTGCCACCCCCCTCTCTGAGGAAGAGATTAAACTCGCCCTGTCCAAATCCACCCCCACCTCAGCCCCAGGTCAGGATGGCATCCCCTACTCTGTATGGAAGAGTGTCAACCTCATCAACTCTGCGATCTTCCTCGAACTCCTCTCCCCCTTGGTAGCTTTCGGATACCACCCTCCCACAGCCAAAACCGCCAACGCGGTCGTCTTCGACAAGCCCGGCAAGGCCTCCTACGACTCCCCCGCTTCCTTCCGCATCATTGTCCTCTTCGAAACCATCGCAACGATTCTCAAACGGGTAATGACCGTCAGACTGTCCCCCATCCCTGGCTCGAGATACCTCCTCCACCCCAACCTATGCGGCCCCTTGGCACGACTCAGTTCCTCCGACGCCTGCCTCACCCTCATGCACGAAGTAAAAACTCTCCTGAGACCCAGACTGGAAGTCTCCACACTGTTCTTAGACATCAAAACTGGCTTCGACAATGTCAACGCCTCCACCCTTAAAGCCAGACTCTTGGCGGCCCGTGTCCCCTATTACCTGGTCGACTGGGTACCCTCCTTTCTCTCAAAAAGAACATGCACCCTGCTGTTCCAGGGCTCCTCCAACATCTCCTCCCCGGTGTCGGTGGGCACGCCTCAGGGGTCCCCCATCACCCCTCTGCTCGTCCTACTCTACGTCGCCCCCCTGGACATGTCCGTGCCCAGAGGCCTCATGGTCTCTTACGTTGACGACTTCGCGATCACGGTGGCCTTCCCCTGCTACAGAGGGAAGATACGCCGCCTAGAAATTTGATTCTCCACCATAGCAGCAAAAGGCCGGGACATTGGAGTGTCCTTCTCGGTACCCAAAACCAAACTCATCCACTAGTGGACCCCCAGCCAGAGGACGCCTCCCTCGCGTGCCCTGATCGAATTGGAAAACTATCTCTTCCGGCCCTCCCAAGTAGTCAGATGGCTGGGATATTGGTTCATCCCCACCCTCAGCACGGCCCACCACTACAGACATAGACTCTCCCTTGCCCAAACAACCTTCCCCTTCGTCAAACGCCTCTCCTCCCCAAGGGCCGGCGTCAGACCTTTCCTCTGCCATTGGATTGCCAGTGGCCTCCTCCTCCCCATACTCACTTACGGAGCAGACCTCCTCACGCCAAACCACCCTGCGCTCAGAGGCAGGAACCGCTTCTGGCACAGGGTCCAGAGATGGACCACAAACAACTTCTTCTCCACCCCCACCTCCATCCTGTCCCATGAGGCCTGCCTCCCCCCCATTGTCTCCTACTGCAGATACAGGAGACAGCTTGCCGCCCTAAGTGTTGCCTGCGCCCCCCCGGAGCCCAACCTGGCCTCGGCCAGACACCCACACTCCTTCCCCTCAGTCTCCTTCTTTACGGCCCAGGACTCCTCCAGGTACCTCACGGTAGGCCTCTCCTCCGTCTACCTCCCCCTCAGCTGGTGCACAAAGGTCCCCTCTCCACCAATAAGGAAACCCCTTCCGATGGAGGCCATGGCACATCTCACCCTCCCCCAACAGGAAGGCCTTACGTGCTTTCCTCTTGAACTACACACCTCACCCCCACCTGGAACGGACATTCCCCCAGCAGATCTTATGAGAAAACCCTACCAGGCCCTCCGGACCCGCACTAGGAACATGGTCATCCAAGACTGGGTCACCAACGATCCTGCGCCCCCGTACTACGAATACGCCCCCTCCCTCTCCCCACACCCCTTTATGGGGCTGGGAAAGTTTGTGGTGGGAAGAATCCATCAAATGCAATCAGCGAAGAACGATCTGGCCGCCCACCCCTCGTGGTTCGACAAGAACTCTGTCCCCACCTGCCCACAGTGCGCGACTGGAGCAGAGTCCTTCCCAGACGCCATCCTCAGGTGCCCTGCCCGCACACTGGTCCGAGGCCTCCTGCTGAAAGACGTCTCCGCACTGGTGCATAACGCAACACTATGGTCTGATCCCCTCCTCATACAAGTCCTAGGGGAGTATATCACAGACACAAAAACCGGTTTTCCCCCGGACATGCTCCCCGACCATTACTCCCCTCCCTTTGCTTCCCCTCCCCAAGATTTAAAGAAACACATGGTTCCTCGAGCTGGTTTTTGTTTAAGCTTCCTATGTTGTGGTTGACTGGATGTTTTATTTTCCCTTTGGATACCTCTCCTTGCAAAAAACGCGTAAAAGACAAAGGTAGTTTACGCGTTGTAATTTCTTACATTTTGCTTCCATAGAGAACGATGGGCAAATGGTTTTGGCCTAAGTACTTTCAGTAACCGCGGTGGACTAGGAGAGAAGGTTTCTTTTGTTGGTTGTTTTGATTTATAGGTTTTGTTCTTTCCATAGCTAGCGCTGCACAAACCTTCTTGCACTTAGAAACAATGAACGCCTGATAAAAAAAGGAAAAGAAAAAAAAAAAAAAGGCATGGGATTTGGGTCACGAACCATCTCGCTTACACACCCGGCGATTGAAAACTCAACACCATCAGTTTTCATCGTCAACATCCACCCCCTCTCCTCTATTCTGATGGCGCTCTTGCCTAGGAGGGTGACGCTACCAGCACCCCTCTCCCCTCTGATACCATTCTGATCTTCTTGTTGCTTTGGCAGCCTGGTTGTAGGGGTTTCACGGTTACTCTCCCCTCCTTTCTCGGTACTTGTTTCTCTACCTCGCTTAGTATTGGCACAGTCGGCAACCCTGTTTTCTCGTCAATGGGTTGGTCGCAGTCTCGGGTTATCGTGGAAGTAGTGGCCCCGGTGGCTGTGCCCCCTGGTATTTCACTATCTCATTGGATTCCTGTTCGGTACGGTCGGCATCGTCGCAAAGTTGTGATCTCGTTTCGGTCCTGCCTTCCTTGTACTCATACCTGATTGGGCACACCCTTTCTCTCTGTCACCTGGTGTTCGTCCCGTGGCTCGGTTACAGCCAACACCCCCCACCCGGCTTGGTCACTCCAGCGTCTGGCCAACATTCACCTCGCTTCCTCCTTGGACTCGTGAACTGCCTCGGCCTAACCTGCCACACGTTTTACCATTAGCCCCGCGGCATGGGTCTATAGGGCGCAGGTATTCTACCTTCGAAGCGTGGTCGTCTTCGATGATAAGCATACTCTGGGATCGTTAAAGGCCTTCGCGGCGGATGAGCTTTCCCAGGGGGTTCTACTACGGATTTGGGTTTTTTTGGTCTTTCTCACTAGTGGGTTTTTTCTTGGGTTTTGGTAGATGTTTTCCTTGGGTTGCGAGTTTCTTGTATATTTGTTTGTAGTTTTCAGGGCCCGGGCGCTTGGCGCAGGTTTTAGACCAGGGGTTTTTTCCCACAGTTTCCACCACCTTGACGATGGGTTGGACTGGGTGGAAGTTTGTTGCTGCCATATCCTTCGGGATGCCTGCTATTTTTGTACTTATTACTTCGGCCTTCGGCCTCAGCTAGAAACAAAATTTAAAATATGAAAAAAAGGAGAAAAAAGAAAAAGAAAAAAAAAGCATTGGATTTGGGTCACGAACCATCTCCTCTACACACCCGGCAATTGAAATCTCAACACGATGACAATTGATCGTCAACATCGACCACCACGGCACTCTCCATGAGCTGCACCCACACTCTCCTTGAGGTGCACCCCCCCCTCCCGCATCATGTTCCCTCATCATGTTCTTGGGCCCTGGCGTCCTTGTTTCTAGGGGTAGTCTGGCGCTACTCCCCCCGCTCGCACGGTCGGCAACACCATCTCGCCCATGTTACAGACGGCTGGAACTGCAGTTTGCAGTAGGACAAAACCTTCGAACAGGCTACGGTGGATTTCTCCGTTGTCATCACCTCCGCGGGAGACTGCCTAGTCAGACACGCCCAGGGTTACCGATAGTTTCCACGCTTATTGGGTCTACCCCTCCTCTCACCCTTCAGGACTCGTCCCGTTGCTCGGTTACAGCTACTATCCACTCACTCGGCTGCCACCCTACTGCCCCTTCGCTTCACCTCGCGATTTCTCCACGGTTGCACCCCTCGGTTACGCTAAGTCGTCGTATTGCACTGCCTCGGTGGCGGATGTCAACGCCCTGGGTGCTGAGTAATGCTTGCAACGCCACAACAGTTTTAGTGGCTCCGGCGCCCCCATTGTTCTTCTTTTATTTTCGGTTACTTTGGGTTTCATAGTGGTTATAACAATTTATTTATTTTGTTGTTGATGGTGGCTAGGGCAAGAGTTTTCCTGTTGATTCCTCCCCGTGTATTTATTTGACTTTCTTGTTCCGCCCCATCAGTCGGAGTTTGATTTCTTATTTTGTATCTCTGGTGTGCGGTTGGTCTCGTACAAGAGAGACTTGGGTTGATGGCTTTTTCCCTGGCACCAGGTGGATAAGTGGGGATGGGGTTTTTTCTTCACTATAGCTAGCGCTGCACGTAGTCTTTGTTCCCAGTAGTTGTTAATACAAAGCACATGAAAAAACAATAAAACAAAAAAAAATGCATGGGATTTGGGTTCCTCACGCAACCATCTAAGTTCTTTCATATACGAATACTTTCAATACAAAGATCCTTATCTATCACCCTCCTGGGAACCAGGACACGACTGTCTTATAAGAGCCTAGCGTACGACGTTGCTAGATAGGAGTGAACGGACTTAGCTATCGCAACAGCTATTTGGCTAAGAAGAAGTGATCGCTTGGAGACTATCGGTTACCTACTGCAAGTATCACTCGGAGTGGAGAGGAATGTAACCGTCGTGGGCAACGCTTGGTTTTATCGATCTTCTGGTGAATAGTGGGTACCAGCCTGACCCTTGCTTTTCGCTCAGATGGATTTGGCATCCATTGTCGATGCAATTCGTGCAGTTCATCGAGGCATGTGCCACCTCTCTTCTGGGTGAGCCCGAGTAATCTGGGCTAGTCGGGGTAGCGTTGCGGGCGACGTATTGGGCGTTGTCCTCCGGGCTGTGCAAGCGTTGTTCTTGCTTGACGATAAGAGGAGGTGCGGAGGATTACGTGTTGCTTCGGACGTGTATCCACTCCCGGCTTTCCTGGGTAACGCTTGTGGAATCGTTGGACGCAGTGTTCTGCATTGTTGAACGTTTCTGCTAGATACCAGACTTTATCGTGTTCGGGTAAGTATCTTTTCCACATGGCTCATTATTAGAGCTCATGGTGGTGAAGTCAAGAGGAGTTGATTTTGTCGAGTTCGTATTCGTCTTCTCCTACTATCTGGTTCGGAGGAGGGGCCTTTTTGATCTGAGAGGGCAATTGTTTTTCTTGGTAAGGTTCGAGGAGGGAGATGTGAAAGGTGTTGTGTATGGCTATTCAGGGTAGTAAGGCCAGCTTATATGTGCTTGTTCCAACTTTCGCCAAGTTTTTGAATGGTCCGATTTCTTTGTAGTTCAGTTTCTTCAATCGTCTTGTGCTCTTGATGTTGCGTGGCAATACTCGTATTATATTTCCTGATTGTAGGTTCGGATCGGGTTTTCGGTGTTGATCGTAGTATCCTTTTTCTTGTAATTGGGCTGCCACTATCTCCTTTCTTAGTGACTCATGTAACGGAGTTATTCCTTCTGGTTTCGTTTGCTTTCCTTAAATCACATGAGTGATTATCTGTATTCGCGGTTGATGTCGTAGTTCGCAAAGAATGGTGTGTTCTTGATGGTCTCTTGATATCCGTTGTTGTATGCAAATTCTGCCACTGGTAGGTAACCACACCAATCATCTTGGTGATAGTTGATGTATGCTCGTACGTATTGCTCCAATATGGCATTGGTCCGTTCGGTCTGTCCATCTGTTTGCGGGTGGCAAGCCGTGCTGAGTCTTCACTTAACCGCTAGTTTTTTGGTGGTCTCTTTCCCTAGCTCTGAGGTGAATAGTGTCCCCCTGTTGGTGATTATATCTTGTGGCAGTCTGTGTAGTCTGACAATCTCTTTCATGAAGAGGTTGGTGAAATGCCGTGTGTCCAGGTCCTTTGAGCATGGAATGAAATGACTCATTTTGGTCAGCCAATCGATGATGACTAGTATGGTGTCATATCCGTCCGATTTGGGCAGATCTGTAATGCAGTCCATAGCTATTGATTTTCATGGTCGATTGGGCACCTCGTTTGACTGTAGCAATCTGTAGGGGGCATGTCGGACTACCTTGGTCCTCTGACATATGTCCCCATTTTTTATGAATCGTTTGATCTCATCTCTTATCTTTGGCCAATGGTATCCTCACTTGATGAGTTCGGTACTGTTTGCCGTTCCACTATGTCCCGCTCGTAGGGGTTCGTGGTGTCTGGCGATAAGAGTCATTCATCTCTCTTCCTTGTTGGGTATCCAAATCTTTCCTTGATACCATAACAGGTCGTCTTTCCATTGACATAGCCCCAGCGGTATTTCGCTCCTTTCTCTCCTTCCTTCATCCTGATTTCTTTTGATATTTGGGATTTCGTTGTAGGCCTTACTTGCTCTCTGTACTTCTCCTTCGCCCCTGTCTGGAAAGTGGGTTGTTTCCACTATGTCGAGCTGGATTTCTTCGGTATCTGGGATATCCCAGTAGCGTCCTTGTGGCAATCAGATCTCCACATTTCGTATACGTCCCTTGTGGCCTGCCGTGGGTAAGTCTCCCGCTCTTCTGGTGAGAGCGTCGGGTTTTCCACCTTTCTTTCCTCGTCGGTATTTGATTGTGAAGTTGTATTGACAAAATTCTTGCCTCCATCGTGCTTGTCGTTTACTTAGTTGCTTCGTCGGCATGAAAGGTACTAAGTTCCTCTGGTCAGTGAGGGCCCGTACCGGCTTCGGAGTTCACCTTGTGTATCGTTTCCATTCATGGAACGCCTGAACTATTGCAAGTAGTTCCTTGTCGTGTATATCATAGTTCAATTCGGCGTCCGACATTGTTTTTGACCGGTATGCCACTGGCCTCCATTTTCTGTCCTGGCATTGCTGTGATGGGATACCCGAGCAGATGTATTTGGAGTTGTCTGTTTTGATCTTGGTTGGTGCAAGGGGGTCGAAGTAGACCAGTACTGGTGCTGTAGTGAGTTTTGTCCTTAATTGGTAGAATGCTTGTTCTTCTTTATCACCACATTTCCAATTGCCAATGCATTCCTTTTTTTGTTTTCGTGTATACCTGTTTGGCTGTCCTGGTCAAACCTTCTATAAATTGTCAGTAGAAGTTGCAGAACCCTGGCAAGCATTGGATTTCCTTGTTTTTTTGGGGGTTCTCCAGTCCCAGATGGCCTGTATCCTGACTGGGTCTGTCTTGACCCCTTCTTGTCCAATGATAAATCCTAGGTATGCTCTTCCGCTTTGGTGGAATTCCGATTTTGATGGTTTGACCCTGATCCCTGATTTTCGTATTGCTTCGAGGATGTTGCTGACGTCTTTTCGGTGTTCTTGTAGGGTGTTCGAATATATGAGTACATCATCCAGATAGACAATTCAACACATGTTGATATGTTCTATAAGGACCTTATTGATTCATGGTTGGAACGCCGCCGGTGCGTTGCATAGCCCCAATGGCATAACTAAGTACTCATATGTCTATAATTTTATTGAAAAGGGTTTCTTCCATTCGTCCCCTTCTCTGATCTGAATGATGTGGTGGGGGTCCTTGATGTCCAGCCTTGTGAAGCACTTGGCTCCTCCCAGCCTATCCTGTGCTTCGCTGATGAGCCGTAGTGGGTGTCGATCCTTTTTGGTAACTTCGCTGAGCGCTCGGTAATCGGCGCAGACCCTGAGCTTGCAATCTTTTTTCTTGACAAACATGATTGGTAAAGATTTTCCCGACTTCACCCTCTGGATCCAGCCTCGATCTTTGTTCTGTTTGATCTAGCAGTGGAGTTCGTCCAATTGGTTGTTGCTGAGGGAGTATATCTTCTTGATCGGTAGCGTCATTCCTTCTTCCAGGTCGATTCGTAGTTCGATATCCGGTCGGTGGGGGGGTACACTCGTCTTCTCTCCCTTTTTCCGAATACATCCAGCAGGTGGTGATATTCTTGAGGGACCGTTTCTCTACTGTCTTGGTCTTTGTTGTTCTTTTTGTTTTTTATCGCCAGTTCCTTGCTAATCTTGATGGGTTTCAACTGAATTTCGTCCTCGATTTCATCCAATCTTAGGATGCGGGTTGTTCCTCGTCCGGGTAGAACTCTCCGGACGCTTTTACTGATATCTCGTTGATTTCCATTTGTGGTTTGGCGCTCTGGGCCTTGACCTCTTGGTCCATGGTGGTGTTGGAGCTCCCGAACCCTTGATCCCCTCTCATGGTATCGTCCAACTGGGTTACTTCTTGTAGTTGCCTGTTGTCGATCTTTTCGATAATAAGTTGTGCAATCCGGTCTACCTTTTCCACTCGGTATGGTTGGTCTCCTACGTTGGCCTGAACAACCTTTACTTCACCGCTGTAGTCGGAGTCTATCACACCTGCATTTGTCACGAGTTGGTGTTTGACTGCAAGACTGCTTCGTGGTGCAATTCGTGCTTAGGTGTGGTGAGATAATCCAACAGCCATCCCCGTGCCAACAATTGCTTACCCTTTGGGAGCCACATCGGTACCTTCGTTGGCGTACAGGTCATGTCCTGCCATCTTGGCTGATTCTTTTGTAGGCACTTTAGCCTCGAATGATAGCTTCTTAACTCTGACACTATGGTCCTTGGCCGTCGGGCCCTTTTTGGCCTGGACCTTGGAGAATCTGGTGATGAGATTATCTTTCAGGACATTATCAGGAAGATGTTGGAGAGTGGTCCAAGGTGGTCCTGAATGCTCCGGGTCCACCAAGGGGGGTTGGGGTCACCGTGGTCTACCTGGTCTACTCTGATCCATTCTGTTTTGTACATTTTGAAGTTTTACCGACAATGTGGACCAAGGTGGATCAGGGTGGACCTGGAGGACCAGGGGGACCATAATCCCTTTTGGTGGCCCAGGACTGGTTTTTACACTTTGCTGATGTTGTTCTTCGGGTATCACATATGCAAGGGGTTAACTGTTGAGACACTAGGTCGTACATCGTTTACTGTTAAATGTGATCTTTTTGTTATTTCAATCAATTGTGGGATTGTGTTCTCTTAACCATGGCATTCCGAGGATTACCACATGGTTTTGGAGGTTTGCCACTTGCAAGGTTGCCAATTCTGTAACCGGTACAGGTTACTGTTTGGTTTCGAGTATCGTTTGATACTCAGTATGTTTTATGATTGAGTTTGATACTCATGATGTTTTATGTTTGGTTTCGAGTATCGTTTGATACTCAGTATGTTTTAGTTAGTGTGTCAAGGTATCGTGTAATACTTGATATGTTTTATGTAACGTTTCAAGGCTACCGTTTTGGGAGTCTTTATGGTTATGGTTTACAAGACTCCGGTTAGCCTGACAAGTGTATTTAAGACCTCCTATTCTCTGGACTTAGAGAGAGCAGACTTCGACAGACAGAGTTTTCAATATACTTGGTTGAACAGTTACTTCTTCAGTTCGCTTCGAGAATCCAATAAAACCAAACCTACTTAGCTATTAGGAACTACTTGGTAGTTGCGATATAGTAAGAAGTTTGTTACAACAACTTAATCTAAGCCTCCGGTACTTAGTCTCGTTACATACTGCACTTTCTATAGAGATAGTATCGTTATTTTATCGATTCCCGCCACCACCCAGGAGGCGGGCACAAATTCCCTATGGCTATAAAAGTCCAAGGTCCTTTTTTCCTCTGGGTAACAGGGCCCATCGCGCTTGGTTTTCCGTCCGCAAGGTAAATCTCCCTTGGGCATTTTGCTTTGATCATATTGATCCCGTGTTTGTTGGAGACTTCTTGGTCGATGAAGGCTTCTGTTGCTCCGGAGTCAATTATGGCGTTGATTGTGACAGACTCTTTTGCCCCGTGTAGTTGTATCTTGACCATGATAGTGTCATTGTCAATTTTTGAGGGTTTCCGTGTACTGGAGTGCAGCGTAGTAGTTTTCCAGGATCATGGGTTTTCGTGAAGGTCTGTCCCTTAGACCATCTCTTACTGGGGACATTTGTCGTTTCCCTACTGCTCGGGTTCCTGTTCGACCTGGATTTCCCTGAACCTGGCTCTAGTCTGCCAAGGGGCCAGTTTCTTCATGGGTTCCCGACTGCAGGCTTGTACGTTGAATTCTTTGGTCCCGTCTTTCCTTGTGCAGTTCCTGGCCAACTGTCCAGGTTGTGCCCATTTGAGGCCTATTTCTTCTCGAATTCTGTTTGGAATTCTTCTCTTGATATATTGAATCGTGGTCGTTTCCGGGAGGCCTCTAATTCCATGGGGTCGCGTTAGCTCTGCTTGCCCTTATTCGTCGGTTTGGATCTTCCGTCTGGGTTTCTTGGAGTGCTGATTTCCCTTTGGATATTCTTTGTTGATGTGGATCCTGGGATATGTCTGACCGTGGCCAGCTTAGTTGCCTCCCGGATTGCCCATTGGCCTCGGACCTCGAGGCCCTCATGATCTTCACTACTTGCTCCCCATGCGTTCTGGAGTTCTGTGTTCATTCCTCCTAAGAGTAGTTCTCCTCCTGTCGAGTCGTCCAATTCGGCTTTGCTAGCTATGAGGCGGAACTCATTCCAGTATTCCCTGACCGATTGTTTACCTTGTTTCATGTTCTTCAGTTTGATCTTTACTTCTCCTTTGGCGTCAATTACACCAAATTGTCTTTGTAATTCCGCTTTGAATCCTGCCCAGGTGTCCCAGGTTGGGATAATTCTTCCTGCTGCATCTGGTGTCATCCAGGTTCCTACGTCGTCCCTTAGAAGGCTTGTTGCATCGAGGATGTTTTCCTCCTCTGGGCGGTTCTACCATCCAACTGTTCTGTAGTATCCTATCAGCTTGGTAGCCAGCCTCTGAGTTTGTGTCGCTCCCCTCAGTAAACCTGCGGTTCCTTTACTTTTAGCTTTCTGGTTTCTCCGCTTAGAGATGCCAGGATTTATGTCATTTGTTCTTGATTTAGCATCAGTGTAGTTTGCGAGGATGTTGCTCCTCCTTGTTCTGCTGTAGCCGCCATCATATTTCGTCGTGTCATTCCATGTGCTTCTGTTTCTTCGGATCTGCTTGGTGATGGTGGCTCTGGTATTGTAGGGCTTGGTACCCTCACTTCCCTCCAGGCCCTTTCTAATCCTTGTGCTAGTGATGAAAGGTCGAGATTTTCCACTAGGGGTCCATGTCGTTTTCGTTGTTGGTCTCCGTTTTACCTGTTTGTTAGGTGCTGCTGGTTGAGGCAACCAAATGTTACAATCCTCTCTTCGCCGGGTGATACTTGCAGCAGGTAACCGATAGTTCACTAACCATCACTTCTCTTAGCCCAATAGCTCTTGCGATGCCTAAGTACTCTGACTCCTATCTAGCAACAGTGCTCGTTAGGTGCGTATAACACAGTCGTGTCCTGATTCCCGAAAGGGTAGTAGATAAAGATCTTTGTATTGAAAGTAGATTGTATGAAAGAACTTAGATGGTTGTGTGAAGAACCCAAATCCTCGGCCTTCTTTTTGTCTTTGTTCTTTTTTTTTCTCACGTGGTTTGTTTTATTCGTCATCTAGGTACAAAGACTACGTGCAGTGCTAGCTACATCAGCACGAAATTATCATGCGTCTGGTGCGCCGATGTTGCGTCAGGATGCTAGGTGTGGGTAACTTTGCGCCTGTGAGGCCAGGTGCGTTCTGTGGTGGGTTGCGGCACTCAGTTGCGCCAGGTACGTCAGGAGGCACCGTTGCATCCACACTGACATCTGGGTGCTAGTAGCTACTGAACCTTACCTCCCGTGCTTCCAGACTCTGCACACAACACCATCGCACCTCCTGATTCACTATTCATTCCCCTCTCATCCAGAGTACCCCATGAAGATCTCCCCCTATCACATTCTCATTCCTGGAAAGGGGGTAGCCCAGGCAAAAATAATTGGGTTAGTCTCGGCGCTAAGTGAGAAAGCCACCATCCTCTTCATTTTAATTTTGCACTAAAGACATTCAGGCTCCACAGCTAAGTTCTATTTTCAGAACTTGATCTTCCAGAGAGCGAAAATGCCACCTCACTCCAGTGTGAAAGCGAGTGATAACTGTGTCACACTCTACTTTGTTGTGGTTTCTCAGCACTTAGGCACTCATGCTAGACTGGATGCAACACGACTCCGCACTTTCCTCTCATGACACCTAATACCCTCATCCCGGGCCTACCCAGAACATTCCACCACAACCACTCCGCAGATTATGGATCTGACACCTGCATCATCTTGGGCTCGTTGCCAGCTACACACTGATATAGGCTTCATTCCTACCTGACTACAATTCATAGAGTTACCGGGCTGGCGATTCCAGGATTCGAAGGGTGATTACTCCACAACCGCAGGACGGATCTTGATTCTGTTTGCTGGAGGTTGTTGGGCTCGACGCCAGCTACACGCCGGTATAAGGTACGTCCCTGTCGCATCCAGACTCAGGATTTCGCTGTCCACTGTAGAGGTACTATGCTGGCGGAATTTTACTCGAGGGCAGCTTACTCCACGACTACTTGACGGATTCCAATTTTGTTTGCGGGAGGTTGTTGGGCTCGACGCCAGCTACGCAACGGTATAAGGTACGTCCCTACGCGATCAATACTCATGGATTCACTCTCTTCTGTAGAGGGGGGTCTCTATAGTAACCCTGGCGGAATTTTACTCGATGGCAGATTACTCCACGACTACTTAACGGATCCCAATTCTGTTTGCGGGAGGTTGTTGGGCGCGACGCCAGCTACACGGCGGTATAAGGTACGTCTCTGTGACATCAAAACTCAGGAAATCGCTGTCTTCTGTGGAGGGGGTGTTGGGTAGTAACCCTGGCGGACCTTTACTCGATGGCAGATTACGCCACGACCGCTTGACGGATTTTAATTCTGTTTGCTGGACGTTGTTGGGCTCGACGCCAGCTACACGCCGGTATAAGGTACGTCTCTGTGGCATCTGAACCCAGGATATCGCTGTCCACTGTGGAGGTACCATACTGGTGGAACTTTACTCGATGGCAGATTACTCCACGACTACTCGACGGATTCCAATTCTGTTTGCGGGAGGTTGTTGGGCTAAATGCCAGCTACACCCCGGTCGAAGGTAGGTCCCTGTCGCATCAAAGCTCAGGATTTCGCTGTCCACTGTGGAGGTACCATGCTGGCGGAATTCTACTCGATGGCAGATTACTCCACGACTACTTGACGGATTCCAATTCTGTTTGCGGGAGGTTGTTGGGCTCCATGCCAGCTACATGCCAGTATAGGGTACGTACCTGTCGCATCAAAGCGCAGGATTTCGCTGTCTTCTGTGGAGGTGGTCTCTAGTGTAGCACTGCCGGGGGAGGGTGTGCCCGGAGGAAGCTGGGAAGGTGACACCTGTATTTAGATCACTCAGCTAGACTAGTAGAATTAGAAATATAATAGACTATTTAAATAAACTTTTTATCATGTATCAGTGTTGTGACCTAGGTCTGGAGCGGGTAAAGGGGGGACCCGAGACTCTGTTCCTGGAGATGTGGTGTTGCGCCCGGCCCGTTGAGGAAGATTTGGTGTTGCGCCAGGTGCGTTCACGAAGATGAGATGTTGCGCCAGGTGCCTTCAGGAAGATCAAGTGTTGCGCCAGGTGCGCCCTGAGTGAGCGGAACTAGTAGTTGCGTCCTGATTCTCGATTGACATTATGTGCGCTAGATGCGCCAGACGCACTGGGCGCACCAGGCCCTGAGTATTATTTTTGCTGATGTATGTTCAAGAAAAACCTCCGTGAACCCACCGGGGCCAGGGAAAATGCCATCAACCCAAGTCTCTCTGGTCCGAGACCCACAGCACACCAGCCCTGCAAAATAAGAAATCAAACTCCGACTAAAGGGGCAGAATAAGAAACATCAAATAAACACCTGGGAAGAAATCAACAGGAAAGCCCTTGCCGTAGACACCACCAAAATGAAATAATTGATAAACCACTAGCCAAACCCGAAGTAACCAACAATGAAAGAAGAACAAAGGGGGTGCGGAGGCCACTAAAACCATCATGGGGGTACAAACATTACTCGAGAACCCAAGGCGTTACCATCTGCCACAGAGGCAGTGCAATACGATGACTAAGCGTAACCTAGGTGCGCGACAGTGGCAATTGCTAGGGGGGCGGAGGCAGTAGGGTGCCAGCCGAGTGAATGGACTGTAGCTGTAACTGAGTAATGGGACGAGACCTGAAGGGGGAGAGGAGGGGTAGTCCCAATAACTGTGGAAACCCTCTGTAACCGTGTTCTTGTCTGACTAGGCTGCCTCTAAAGGTGATCAAGAGAATGGAGCAATCGACCCTAGCCTATTGAAAAGTTTCCTCCTTCCGCGAACTGTAGTCCCAGCCATCTGTAACATGGGCGAGAGGGTCTTGCCGACTGTGCAAACGCTAAGCGAGAAAGCGAAGCGCAAGCGAAAAGAGGGGGTGATAGAGCCAAACGATCTCTAGAAACCTGAACGCCAGGGCCCAAGACCCTGATAAGGGAAGTAAGGCAGGAGGGGGAGGGTGCAGCTCACGGAGAGTGCTTGGTGCAACTCACTCAGAGTGCGGGGGTGGTGGATGTTGATGATCAATTCTCATGGTGTTGAGATTTCAATCGCCGGGTGTGTAGAAGAGATGGTTCGTAACTCAAATCCTCTGCCTTTGGTTTTCCTTTTTTATCATGCGTTCATTGTTTCTAGGTACAAGAAGCTTCGTGCAGCGCTAGCTATGGAATGAACAAAACCTATAAATCAAAACATACAACAAAAGAAACTATATTCTCAGTCCACCGCGTTTTAGTGAAAGTACTTTGGGCTAAAACCATGTGCCCGTCGTCCCCTATGGAAACCAAATATACGGAGATTACAACGCGAGAACTACTTCTCGCACTAGGCGTTTTTGGCAAGGAAAGTTAAACAAAGGAAGTCAAAAGATACAGTCTCTGCCAAGCAAACGGTCAGGTAGAGCCCCGGTGGGGAAACCATGTTTCTAGTCTGGAGAAGGGGGGGCGGAGTGGGAGTAACGGTCAGAGAGCATGTCCAGGGGAAAGCCGGTTTTCTTGGTCATGATGTACTCACCTAATGCTCGTATGAGGAGCGGGTCAGACCAAGTTGTTGCATCCTGCGCCAGGGAGGAGACGTCTTGCAGTAGGAGGTCTCGGGCCTGTTCGCGGGCAGTGCAGGTAAGGATGGCGTGCTGAAACAACTCTGGTCCGCTCCCGCAACGTGGGCAGGTTGGGTCTGGGTCCTCGTCGGACCATGAGGGGTGGGCGGCCAGGTAGCTCTTCGCCTACCGCATTTGATAGATTCTTCCTGCCACAAACTTACCCAGCCCCATAAAGGGGTGTGGGGAAAGGGAGGGGGGGTATTTGTAGTATGAGGGTGCAGGATCGTCGGTGATCCAGTCCTGGATGAGCATGTTCCTAGCGCGGGTTCGGAGGGCCTGGTAGGTTTTTCTCATGAGGTCCGGTGAGGGAATTTCAGTTCCGGGTGGGGGGGGGGCATGAAGTACGAGAGGAAGGCGCCTGAGGCCTTCCTGCACGGGCAGGGTGAGGTGTGCCAGGGCGTCCAGGGGTAGGTGTTTTCTTATTGGCGGAGAGGGGACTTTCGTGTGCCAGCTAAGGGGGAGGTAAACGGAGGAGAGCCCTACTGTGAGATGCCTGGAGGTATCCTGGGCTCTGAAGGAGGAGAGGGAGGGGAAGGATTGTGGGAGTCTGGCCGAGGCCGGGTTGGAGTTCGGGGGGGC
>Ga0307507_10006220_pt1 | contig 18573 bp, 23 predicted proteins | sample 7_EM_MG_FD_207223 | JGI IMG/M metagenome (GOLD analysis project Ga0307507, IMG submission 207223) | Populus trichocarpa ectomycorrhiza microbial communities from riparian zone in the Pacific Northwest, United States - 7_EM | ecosystem: Host-associated > Plants > Roots > Unclassified | place... | reverse complement strand
AAGAAAGGAGGGACAGATATTAATTTTCACAAATGTCTTTCTAGAATAGCTGGTTGTAGTTGAGCAGGTACTCCTCTCTACCCATGATTCAACACAAAGTAACTAGAGATAGCCAACATCTTGCATGAATATTTTCAGGAGAGGGAGAGCTGATTGGATTAGTTATAAAGAGGAGGAAGGGGGAAAAAATACCACAGGGAGTAATTGAACTCAACACATCAGGAAAAATGACAGTAACAAGGGCAAATTCCATTACACTAAATAGCTGTATAGGACAAGGGGTAGTGGTCCACTATGGACCGAGTTTTTGATTTTTGATTCTTTTTGAAATGGGTTCCAGACATGGCACCATGGCCATTGTGGAGGGGTTTAAAAAAATAGGAGTTGTATTCTTTAAAATATATGATTGGATGAATGATTATTTGTAATTTAAACCTTAAATTTTGCAGGTCAAATAAATATCTCAGATGTAGCTTGCTTTTTTTGTAAACCCTAAAATGATGGCTGGGTGGGAGGCTGGGTGGTATTGCATTTAACCGCTTCCTCCCTCAGCTGCACTAACCTTCACCTGCTACTCCCTCAACCTCCTCCTCATCCTCCCCCCATCTGCCACTGCCCCTCCTGCCCCCACCACATCCCTTCCCAACTCCACTGGGATGCTTTTTGGGGGGATCAAGGTTGGGTAGATGAGGAAGAGTAAATGGGGAAAAGTTGTTCTGAAATACATGCTGTCAATGGAACCATGTCAGGATGATTTGGGTGAGTAGAGGTCTTCACAGTGGCCACAATAAAGTTTTACTGATTTTTCATAGGGGATGTTGGTTTGGCCTACAGGGAGGAGGGGTTGTTGGAGGCAGAGGACATGTGGGCAGCAACCAAAGTCAGCTCACTTGTATTTTTTGAGCTGGGTGAAGGTTAGATGGTGGAGGGGGTTAAGTGAGGGGAGGGAGGATGAACCATTTTGGAGAGGTTGTGGGCATTGACTATCCATAGGGCATGTATGAGGCTGTATAAGATGTGTGCTTGGATGTTGAGTCTAGTGATGGGCATGGGTAACCTGCGGGTGTCTTCATGTCTACCTTTACCCTTACTCCACGCAAACCCGCACCCTTCTCAAGGGTAAGGGTATTTCAAAGGTAAGGGTAGGGGTTTGTACAGGGTTTGGTGGTATGTCTGTTTCTATTTTCGTGTTTTTGCCATTATGCAACCCCTGCTTAGGACCTTACTGTGGCTCGTTTCGCTGCATCCTAGACTCGTTTGAATACTACTGCACACCACGAAAACGCTCCAGCAAACTGTTTACGAATTCATCAAGTCATTGTGGAGGTATTTCTGTTTCTATTTTCGTCTTTTTTGCCATTATGCTAATCCCTGCTCAGGACCTTACTGTCACTCGTTTCGCTGCATCCTAGACTCGTTTGAACACTACTGCAAACCGCGAAAACGCTCCAGCAAACTGTTTACAAATTCATCAAGTCCTTGTGGAGGTATGTCTGTTTCTATTTTCGTGTTTTTGGCATTATGCTACCCTCTGCTTGAGACCTTACTGTGGCTCGTTTTGCTGCCTCTTAGGTTCATTTCAACACTCCTGTATTCCACGAAAATGCTCCAGCAAACCATTTACAAATTCATCAAGTCCTTGAGGAGGTATTTCTGTTTCTATTTTCGTGTTTTTGCCATTATGCTAACCTCTGCTCAGGAGTCATTATAAATACAATTCCATGTTTTTCATACCAGAAAACAGTGATAATAATTTTATAAACCAATTCTTTACTATCCTTTCACCCAAAATATATCATGCAAAAATTTTATGAGGCAGTATTTAAGTAAAAATTTACCTGTTGACTACCTTTAACTTACCCTCACAAAAACCCCAACCCTTGACAAGGGTTGGGGTTTTTTGAGGGTCAGAAAATCCTGACCTGTACCCTTACCCTCCTTACCCCTACCCTTGTACCCCTAAGGGTTTGCAAACCCTTGCACATCACTAGTTGAGTCAGCTGTGGAGTTTATCTTTGATGTTGTTGTCTGTTGGGATCTGTCAATAAACTGAATAGATGAGGAGGAAGACTTTCCTAAGTTATCAGTAATAAGATCCAAGGCACTGGGGGCACTGGCCTATTTATTCATGGAAGATACTGAGAATAAATCAGAATAAAGTCATAAATTATTCAGGCATGATATCAGTGAGGAAATGAAGAAGAAATTCAAATTTTCTTCTTCAATAACTTCAGCATCTGACTTGGCTTCAATTGTGAATATAATAAAAATATCTATCAGTGATGTAAGGCTGAGGATATGAAGAACATGTCATGCCCTTCACATGCCTTGCAGGCCCAGAATGGGTCCTTGGGGAGATCCAGTCATTTGGACATATTCTGGGAAAAAATAGGCTAGATACTGATATCCAGACAAATTTTAGGAAAATTTGGTCAGGCCAGGAGCAATCTGGACAAACTGGCCCAACCTCTGTCCAGATGAAAGGTGCCTTTTCAGGATCAGGCCTCCCCTACCATTGCCCAGGGTCCTTCAAGGATGGGCCCACAAGCCATGTGAAGTGACATGTTACAATATCTTCTTCATATCCTCAGCTTTCATTATTGATCAAAATTTGGAAGATATTTCTATTATATTTACAATTGAAGCCATAGTCAGATGCTGAAGTTATTGAAGAAGAGAATTTGAATTTCCTCACTGATATTATGCCTGAATAATTTATTACTTTATTCCTGATTTATTCTCAATATCTTCCATGAATAAGTAGGCCAATGCCCCCAGTGAGGCTTGGGAGCAATTTGTGACCTTGCTGTTTAGGCCTACAGTCAAGTTGAACCAGTCAAGGATAAAGTCCTTGTCTACTTTGTAGAAGTATTCATTGCCTTTTGACAAGAGGAACCATGAGGTAGTATGTGAGTTCTTGACACTTGATTGATTACAGTGTTTTGCAAAAATCATGACAGTTAGCATTTTGAAAATACATTACATCATTTTTACAGACTTAAAAAATTTGAGGATTTTGATGAGCTAATCAGTCTCTTATCCTTCCTCCATCTTCCCTCATCATGTCTACTATGTTCTATGACTTTCTATACTTGCTCTAATGGTCTGGTGCATTACCAGCAATGTCACCATTGAGTCCTTGGATGAAAATGAGGACACTGGGCATGGCAGCTCTGATGAAATCTCATCCTTATCATCAAGTTCATCTGGTAGCAAAAACGACAGTCCCAGTGGTCACCTAGTCCAAGTTATTGACCAGATCCTTCTAGGGAAAACGAAATCAAAAGGGAAGAAGAAATCTGGCACTACTAGAGGGAACAACAGGAACACAAGTGAGTATGTACCCCTGTATCTCTGACTCTTCTGAGCTGGTGTTGCCTCAGAGAATAAACCCACAGCCACCAGAGACAAACTGGATGGTGAATCAACAAAGAAATATACATTCAACATCACTATGTTCTCAGCAAAGGAAGCATCAAAGGACCTGAAGAAGTGGACAGGCAAAAACACATACATGGTCCTCAACAGAAACCTGCCTTTTGATACCTGGAGGGCCCAGCTCCTTGTCTGAGTCAAGAAAACACTAAAGCCAAGCAAGCTTGACATCAACAACTATGAAATTCACTTTACCATTGCTTGTGTTTCACCATTGCCACTCATTGCCTCAGATGAAGAATACTTGAATATGTTGGAGCAGGTGGGAAGGAGTAAAGATTCTGAATGTAATGTGTATGTTCAGGAGCTGTGCTCAATGACAAAGGTAGGTTCCCTTTGAGCTCAGTTATATGCTTGCTGAATTCTGGTCTACAGAAACACAGTAAAGAGAATGATTCAGAGGGAGATGAAGGCTCAGAGGAGGAGGAGGAGGGATGTAAAAAGAAGAAATCAAAGAAGATGAAGGTATGTGTCATGCCTTCATTCAAAACTGTTTTCTAACTGTTCCTAGCCTCCCAGGACTGCCAATATCAAATCTGCAAATGTTCTGCATAATGATAACATCAAAGCCCTCTGAACAAAATGGATTTTCCACAAGAAACCCAGCTGCTCAAGCGAACACTGCTTCATCAACCCCAAAGATGGCTCCCACCTTCCCCTCAGCCATAGCCATTTTGATACATGGGGGTTGGCAATGGTATGGTTTTATTGCATTATCTGGCTACATTCCTCATCGACTAATCCTTACTTGTAACTCATCAGCTCAAGGGCAAGGAATTTGCATCTCTCACAGCACCACCAAATCACCCATTATTCAGGAACCTGCCTACCAACCAACTCAGGCAGCTCAGCCCATTACTCAAATGTCATCTTCAAGCAAAAAATACCAGTACATCCCCTACCTCAGTAATCAATTTCAACATCCCACCCAAATTTGTTCATCTGCTTCACCCTGCCCCCACAACACCTGAGCCAACCAATTTACTTGCACCAGCACCAACAATCCTTCCTTGTGTACCTGTTCCAGCATATAGTGGCACCACCAGCATGCTTATCCAAGGCGATTGTGTTCCTGGACCTGATATGACCCTTGCCGACTTCTGCATTGCGCATTGCTTGATGGAGGGTGTTTGAGGTAAGCTGGAGGAAAATCGATATTCAGGATCACAGACCTTTCAGTATGTGCAATGGGGGGAGTTATGGGAAGCAGGGTTGAAACCAGGTGAGATTGTGCAGCTCAAGCACACCATTGTGACATGTTCTATTCCTCAAGGTGTTTGACGGTTTGTATTGCTACCTGTTTCATACATGTTTTTGGACCCATTACTTTTGTACAGACTTTATTGACAGAACATTGTAAAATTAGAGCTTTGCATTTGATATGATATGTGTTCTAGAAGTACCCTGCATGAAAAAAATACCCTTCTGCATCTTCCAGTGTTATGACATCCATTGCAACCTGAACATCAAATAGAATACCATCACCAGGGGAAAAGATATTGTATTTATGCCAGATCCAGGCTTTGATCTTGGAGATCACCTCCTCAATTGGATTTAGATCAGGAGAGTATGGGGGCAAGAAAATAATGTGCATGCCTGCAGAAAGAATTAGTGCCACAAACCATCCAAAGTATTCCAGTAGTATGCACACCAAATCTCTCAGCAAGCTCCATGGTGAATGCATGCATTGTCCATCACTAGAACACTCAACTTTCCTGGGTATGGTGGTGTGAGAGTTATCTAACAGGGCAGTGAGAGGTAAGTTATGATGGGATGGAGCAACAATGGGACTCACAACACTGTGCTCAAGGAAATACAAGAATTTTTCATGCATCATTGAGCCTTCAACAACCATACTTGCAACAATTCCATTGAGAGTAAAGAGCCCTTCACCAGAAACCTGGTGGCTGCACAAAAAGGCCCCTTGCATTACCACCATTTCCCCTTCTTGGAACAACCATGATGCTGATGGAGTGTGCACTCATCCTTCAAAAACTCATCCAGAAATCTGATCTCCTCAGGGCTGTATTGACCCATTGTCCTAACAAAATCAGCATGCAAGTTCTCATTGTGTTCCTTTGCAATTCATCTCAGCTTTTTGAGGGAGACCCCAGAGCACTCAAGCTCATGATAGATGGTTGTGAAGTGAACTGAAATGAACCTGTTCATGTCAAGAAGCCCAAGTAATTCATCCAAAAAGCAGTCAGGGTGGTGATTGATCAAGGCAATCATGTATGTAAGGTCGTCAAAGTGCAGTTTTCAAGGCCTGCCATGCATAGTTGATTTTGGAAGTTCAACATTGCCAGTTTCCTGATACAGTTGCAAGGCATGAAAGAAGGTTGATTCTGACATGTCAAGGCAGTCAAGGATGTTGGCAAGATCCATCAAGCTGTTTTCATAGATTCTTATGGCAGCATGCTTGACATTGGGACTGATGAAGTATGGCTGTAGAGAACAGAGGGATACAAAATTTGGCTAGGTCCATAAATGATGTAATGTATTTTTTTTTTGTTTCAGCTGTCATGAATATTGCAAACTGCTGTAATCATGGGTACCTGGTAGAAGTGATTGGTACTGAACTGCTACATGATCACTGTAGACCTATGATGACTTCATGGCCCATCACTCAACCCTTGGTGCAAATATTATCACCTTCATCATAACTGTCATGTTGTAAGAGGCCCCAACATTACAATCCCACAAAGCTGAAGTATGGCACCTCAAAGAGATCACATTTCACACAAAGAGTAGTGAAAGGAGGATCATGGGGCCTGAATGTTGTAATTCAATGGGTAGGCAGACTGCACTGTTGTCTGCATAACACCCATGATCTAACAACCATAATAGACCATGCTCCTTTATTGTGATATGTGGGTAGGCTGATGGAGCATGTTAGTGTATCAACTGAATTGTGGGCAACAGGTAATATTCTAATTTTACATGGAAACATCAACATCCAGCCACCAGAATGGAGAACAGTCTCCTACAAGTTTCTCTCACTTAGTTGCTGAATATGAATCTGCTTGCAAGCTCCCTTGATGTTGATGTCTCTGCTGCACTGTCCATCATGCCTTACACCCAAAGTGAGTTGCAATGGCTCTAAACAAATGAGAACTTGCTAAATGAGATGGATGTTAGAGGGAATGTACTTGAACCCAGTATTCATGGCTTCTACATCATTTTGACTGGGAGGAGCAGGCAATGAATTGAAACTGTTTGAACAAGCCAGTATCATGCTGGTGCATGGATGGCTCCTTGCCCCAGACAGACAGCTCACCATTCTCCACTTTTTCTGATCCTCCTCTGACAAATCCATCATAGGGCTTGTTGGACTTGGTGCAGTAGTGACAGCTGCATCATCATTGATGACAAACCTCCCATGCATCAAGTGGTCCACTTTGGCAATCAGAGATACCAAGGTGTCATAATCCTGGATTGTCTCCAGCACCTTCACCTCTGGACTGGGCCCTTTGAACCAGAAAATACACACTGATACCCCCCAGCCATCATCATTTGTCAGTTCCTTGAATTGATGCAGTCCCAACTAACTTACCATGGTCTTTTCCACCTTGCTGCAACCCTTGAGTCAGGGGCACTTGTAGCAACTCCCACCTTTTGGTCCTTTACAAACCAGAAGATGAAGATGCTGGACTTTACACACTTGTCACCAACCAAGTCTGCAAGCTGTCTGTGGTCTGGGAATGACTGGAAGATGTAGATGGCAGCTGGTTGTCATTTGTTGACTCCGATTTCATGTGGGCCAGTCCCACAGGGGGTGATGTCACAGGTCAGGCTGCAGAAGATGCGTTGAGGGCACAGGAGATCCTTCAAGGCCAATATTAAAGATCTGTGGATCCAGGTGATCATGCTTTGGCATGGCAGCTACAGGCTGAGGAGGAAATCAATGCACATCAGCAGCATGGAGCATATGTGTGGGAGCAGGCTAGGTGTGATGCCAGGGTGCAGGTGGCAAAAGTGGATCTTCTAGAAAAACCCCTGAAGGAGAAAAAGAAGAAGGATTGTATCATCATGTAGGTAGATTTATTGTTATTATTGAATGCTGATGTACATACCTGTAATTACATTGTATTGGAAAGGTGTATTTAAATGCTGATCCCAGCTGATTCCTGAAGGAAAAGAGGAGCTCTGGGACTGCCACTTCCAGGTTGGTTGCAAGCACCTTAGATGGTCACAAGCAGACATTGCACCTGCCAAGGCTGGAAACAAAGATCAGAGGGCCAGAAATACAATACACAATAGAAGAAGTATTGGCAGGGAGGCACTGGCTGAACTTTGTGATGCAGTTGCTTGATTTCAAAATGTCTGCACTAAAATTGGAAATCTGAATCAGTGCACTGGGAAACCAAAGGGTATGAAGTTTGCAATCTTCATGCTTAAAACTCATTAAAAATCACAACAAAGCCAAACTAGATGCAGGGAATGCAGCTGTGGCCAGCCAGCTTTTCCAAAGCCAGAGAAGAAGTAGGATGTGAGATTCATCTGGGAACCTGACAGATGGATCTCATACAACCTACCATAATCTGGGAAAATACACAGAGGCAGAGAAGCTGAGATTCAAGTTCTGCATGCCAGAAATAAAATTCTTGGAAAAGAGCATCCAGACACAGTTTTAGCTGTGGGAAATCTTGCATCTACATACAGACACCTGGGAAAATATACAGAAGCAGAGGAACTCCTGATCAAAGTTCTGGATGCCAGAAGCATAATTCTTGGAGAAGAGCATCCAGCTACAATCTTAGCCATGGGAAAGCTTGCATCCACATATGGAGATTTGAGAAAATACACAGAAGCAGAGAAGCTGAAAATTCAAGTTCTGAGTGCCAGGGAAAAAATTCTTGGAGAAAAACATCCACACACAATTTTAGCCATGGAAATTCTTGCATCTACATACAGCCATCTAGGGAAATACACAGAAGCAGAGAAGCTGGAGATCCAACTTCTGGATGCCACAGCAATATTCTTGGAGGACAATATCCAGATACAATTGTTGCCATGAGAAATTTAGCTGCAATACAGAAAGCCATCAGTCAATCTATGAAGGTGGATAATGTGGAGGCCTGAGTTTTCGGTGCAAGCCATAGAGTTTCTGTGGCACAAGGTACAGAAGGGGAGAATGTGGATGCTGAAGCCCACTGGAAAGCCTGTCTGTTGAGATATGTTGAGAAGTGTTGAAATCAGATGTTGACAGGTGCCATCAAAGCTGTCAACCAGAACATACCCTGCCCAAAAAGTGAGAACATTTATGGTGAGATTTGCAAGAAATGTAGTCATATCTGCTGTGGTTGGGTGGCACAAACTTTTTACTGATGTCAACACATTGCACTGAATGCCCATCACTTTCTATTGTATCCTGGCTACACTGCTCTCAACTGATCTCAACACTTCTCAGCAAATCACAGTTCTGAGAATATGCACAAATCAGTTTAAATATGCAAAATTATATTATTAAATGTACTGAGATCTGGTGGTATATGCTAAAGTAATGCTACCAAATATTTCCCCCTATGAAAAGCAGCACACACCTTAGTGGGGGGCATGGAGAGTTGAAAGCCGAGAGGAGACCATCCATTGAGGGAAGGAGGAGGCCATTCATCAAGGGAGGGAGGAGACCATCCATTGAGGGAGGGAGAAGGCCATTTACCAAGGGAGAACACTGTTCATCGAGGGAGAGAGGACACCATTCGTTGAGACACTGTCCATCAAGGGAGGACACCGTTCATCAAGGGAGGGAAGAGACTGTTCATCCAGGGTGGGAGGAGGATGCTGTTTGTCGAGGGAGGGAGGATGCCATTCATTGATGGAGGGAGGACACCATTTGTCAAGGGAAGGAGGACACCATTCGTCGAGGGAAGGAGGACACTGTCCATTGAGGGAGGGAGGATGCCGTTTGTTGAGAGAGGGAGGAGGCTATTCATTGAGAGAGGGGGGAGACTGTTTGTTGAGGGAAGGAGGAGGCTGTTTGTTGATGGAGGGAGGACACCATTCGTCAAGGGAAGGAGGACACTGTTTGTCAAGGGAAGGAGGACACTGTCTGTTGAGGGAGGGAGTTGGAGGGAGGATACTGTTTGTTGAGAGAGGGAGGAGGCTTTTCATTGAGAGAGGGGGGAGACCATTTGTTGAGGGAAGGAGGAGGCCATTTGTTGAGGGAGGAGGCCATTTGTTGACTTAAGAGTTGGACAATGTGGTGGGAAGGAAGAACTTGGGAAGAACAATGAATTTCCACATTGGGAAATTCAAAATTCACAGCGGGACTTGACAGTTGTTTGTCAATTTTGATGGGGTATTTTTTGGCTACCGATTTGAGAGCATCTCAACACATTTTCCATTCTCACCCAATTCCAGCATTTTCTAGCAGATGGGATTTTCACTGGGGCTGAAGTTCCACATGCCAGTAACAGAGTTCTAGGTGAAGATGACTCTGATACAGTAGATGCTCCAGCAAATCTTCCACCCACCACCAATGTGGATGATAGAATCATTCATTATGAAAAGAAAGGTGCATAGTTGACCTGCTACTTGCTTTTACCCATTTTTAATGCTCATATTCCAAGTTCACCCTTTTTCAACATTGGCAAGAGAAGTTCAAAATTGAAATCCAAACTGTTGCCTGGAATTCATAAGAGAGGGAATGCAGTTTAGTTCTGATGGCTCATGTGTTTTCAAACCTGGGGTATTTTTCCACATCTTTCCACTCTGACACAACTAAAATATGGTATACATAACCTAACATATTCCACCATACTCATGATGAATGTTGGATATGCTCCACAACTATGTTAAATACCACCAATCTATGTGTAGCTTGGTGGTATTTAACATAAAGTAAACCCAACCTAATGGTCAGTGAATAACCCCCTATAGGCTATGACCCCATACCATGGGGCCAGTGACTATGCATGCCAGTAATTTAACTAAACATTGAATATAACCTTGGCTTGTCCATTTTAATGCTCACTCTATGGCTCTGGCAGGGATTGAACACTAGACCTTGGGGATTATTTACCAGTGGGTCATTGGGATTACTTTAACAAACTATGCTGTATTTTACTCAGTTTCTTTTTACTTTGACGCAATACTGATGTCTCTTAAATGTAGTACTCAGGGCAATACAAGTCTGTAGTTGTGCATCACAAGTTTAAGGCAGCTGACCCTATCAGAAAAGAGGTTACAGGTAGAATAGCAGAGCAACCTGATATTAGGTGTAAGTACAATGGTGGTGTCATGCATTCTATGACCTAGCCCTCCTGGTCTTCTTGTCAGCTTCTGCTCAAACTTCTGTGATTTTGCAGCCACAGCCCATCCAACAGCCTTGGTCATCAGCATAGAACTGAAGGTGCAACACTCTGCTCCAGCTTGGCTTTATGTATTTGCCAGCCCTTTACAATTCCTCTGTACAAGTTCTTGTACCATATTACACCTGATGTTACCTTAAGCTACCCCCTGAAGATAATATACAACACTTGCAACTCCTGTGCCTAATAAAAACTCAAAATAGAGGGTGTCAATTGGTAGCTGTGGGTATCTGTTTTATCCCTTGGAAGGATAAGGGAGTAAGGAAGGGACTTCAGGGTAGTTACCACCAGTAGATACATCTGTATGAATGTAGAGGAGTTTTGGTTGGAGTTGCTTCAACAGGCAGAAACATCTTCCAGATGCAATGTATAACAAAATCCAGCACTGAGCTTTCCAATGGCCAGCAAGTGCTGAGGATATCTAGATCAATTAAGTAAGAGGTGCTCAAGTACACACCCCCATTTATCATTAACACAGCAGTTTGACATGGGAGTCTGGGGGACGGCACGATCCTGAAAGAAGGGTACAAAAATAAGAAAGAGAGAAAACATCGTCGTCTTATGGCGTCCTGTCCTCGAGCGCTTCGAGTCGACCCACTTGCCTACCAGGAAGGGTAAGCATTCCTATCACGTTATCCAACAAACAACTCACCGATCCCGCACGGCCTCCTGCCACCTCTGCAGCTTGGCAATCTCATTAACCTGGAACCCATATATTCTCGGTTTATACCGATCCGCCTTGAGTGCCGCACTCGCCGTATTAATCCCCTCGCCTCCTCCCTCAGCCGCACTAACCTCCACCTGCTCCTCCCTCAACCTCCTCCTCGTCCTCCCCCCATCCGCCGCTGCCCCTCCCGCCCCCGCCGCATCCCTTCCCAACTCCACCGGACCGCTTTTCGGGGGGATCAAGGTTGGATAGACGAGGAACAGTAGATGAGGAAAAGTCGTTCCGAAATACGCGCCGTCGATGGAACCGTGTCGTGATGATTTGGGTGAGTAGAGGTCTTCGCAGCGGCCGCAATAGAGTTTTACGGATTTTTCGTAGGGGATGTCGGTTAGGCCTACGGGGAGGAGGGGTTGTTGGAGGCAGAGGACACGTGGGCAGCGACCGAAGTCGGCTCGTTTGTATTTTTCGAGCTGAGTGGGGGTTAGATGGTGGGGAGGGTGAAATGGAGGGAGGGGGGACGAACCATTTTGGAGAGGCCGCGGGCTGTGACTATCCATCGGGCGTGTATGAGCCCGTATAAGAGGCGTGCTTGGACGTCGAGTGAGCTCCGGAGTTCATCTTGGATGTCGTCGTCTGGCGTGATCTGTCAAAGAACTGAAGTTGTTTGGAGGAGGGGAAAGGCTGACCTAAGTTATCAGTGATAAGATCCAAGGCCTGCGAATAATTCGCGACCTCGTTGTTTAGGCCTGTCAAGTTGAATCGGTCGAGGATAAAGTCCTCGTCTACTTCGCAGAAGTATTCGTTGCCTTTTGATGAGAGGAACCATGAGATCCACTAGCGTGAGGATGAGTGAGTGATTGCGATGACAATATCGCATCGATGAGTGAGCGTACTGAGCTGGGTTGGTAGTTGAGTGAGTACTTTAATGAATCTGGGAATGAACATGGTACGTTACCTGGAGTAATCTGAATCTGAGCCCGTTGAGATATCTTCCACTGCGCGATGAATCATTATTTGTCAATTAGTAGGATTGGACTGGGTCAGGAACGCAACTTGTCGTCCAACCGTCAACGAAGAGGAAGAGGAACGATGCCAAGCCAAACAATGTCTTTGCGTTACGTAAAATTACTTTCTCCAGACCAAAAAATGCCAGCGTACAGTTACAATGTTCCTGCAATCGACGACAAGAACCCTTTTTATTGTCCATCTGTATCAGCGAATACCTATCTCAGCTCTCTGCGACACCGCGTCCGGATTTACAGACCCTCTTCTAGGCGACGCGGTGACGAACTTTTCATGTCCTTTGCTAGGATCCTTGACCAGTCTACCTCGGAAAGTGACGCTGACGACGACGTGGATTGGATTGTCGGTAGCTATGTATCTCATGCTCGGGCTAACGATCCTGGTGTCTTCAAACCTCAGTTGCCTCCTCCGTACTCAGCCTTTGTCAACGATCTGGAACGGAAGAGTACTCCGAGAGACGATGGACATGGCCCTACTAAAACACTGGCATTGAAACGTAGACGTCTATCATCCTTCAGCGACCTCCACGGCCCACCCAAGTACTCCAGATCAGCCGAGGTTCAGTCTACGTACAACGCCTCTACGAAACTCGACATCACTCACAACAACAGGGAATCTCTCACGTATCTTGGCGCCTCCTCTCCTGCTAGCAAGCCTGAACCTCCGAAATCTTTGGCCCAACCCAAGTTGGATAAGCTCATCAAGAATCTGGACGCTGTTATACCTGGCATTCGATTATCCGAACGACTGAAGAACATCAAGGACGCTTCACATCAAGCTATCACGGATTTTCTTTCAGACCATGGTATTTCCTTACTACTACGCATACATCTCAGTTTACTTGATTGGTCGAAGGACACATCAACGGCCGCATCCTCGACATTCTGCGTACCACCGACGTGGAGCGCATATCCCTCGTAAACTCCCTTTTTGACGAGAACGGGCTCAATTTATGCGGGAAGGACTTGTTCCCGGGTATGCTCTTACCCCTTTATCCCCTCTATCTTCCCTCTTGCCTCGTTGAGCCGTCTTCATTCACACAGCATTCAGCACTCCCAACACTTTCCTGTCCCTAACCGAACTTTCATTCAGTGGAACTCGCGTACACGATTTCGACCTCATCCATATCCATCACCTCCCCAAGCTCTCCGTTCTGTTCTTGAATAATACGGGGATAGGAAACGAGGCGTAAGTGTTGCCTTCCTCCCTCCCTCTGCCTCCTCCTCCCCCCCATCCTTCCTTCTACACTCGCTCACTCTTCTCCCACACGCAGTGTATACCTCCTCATCCCACTCAAACGCACCCTAACCCAACTAACACTAGCCACCAACCCCGACATCGACAGTACATCCGTCCCCGCCATCCTTCTCCTCTCAAAACTGTGTTACCTCTCCATCGCTGATACAAGCATCGACATGAACGGGTTGAGGACGTTGGCAAAGAGGGTGGATGAGGAGGGGTGGGTTGTGGATATTGAGGTTCCGTGGGGATGTGAGGTTTATATTGATAGTATGAGTGTTTCCTTCTTGTCTCTCGCAGTGTTCTGATGCTCATTGTTGAAAAGATATACCAAAAGCGTACCTCCTGCACCCTTCGTCCCCGCTGATAACCGACCCAGAGGCATGCAGCACCCTATCGTGCGCTGCGCTTCGACGCAATTTATCTGCTCATGCGGAGAGCAACCCGGCGATTGTGGTGGATGGGACGAAGGACGAGATGGCGTTGAGGCTGGAGGGGTTGTTGAGGACGAGGAAGTTGGATTTGTTGGTTAGGAGGATGATTGGGATTGAAGATTGATTTTGGTGTTGGTGAGCGAGCGAGGGGATTTCGTGGCCGGATGATGTGTTTCGTCGTCCGTGTTTCCTGCTTTTGTTTTTCGTTCGTTCTTTCGTTCAAGTGTTGTTCGTTTGCATACATGTTGTGTCAATGTTTCACCTACGAGACTTTACAATGATAGAGATCTTCAAACCGGCAAGAAGCCCAATACATATGTACAGATGGTTTCCAATATCAGTCGCTCTACCATCCTCATCCACCATCCTTCTTAGGCCCAACAGACGTCGGTCTCCTCAGCGTATGGCTTATATCCCCACTCCCACTCCCATTCGTACTAATCGCGGGGTTGGGGGTAGGCGGGAATAAGAAGGCGTCAGTCCTTCATATTGCCCCGTACTAGGACTCCGTCGCATACCACCACCCGACGTTGACCTAGGCGGCGGCCCCAAACTCGCAGAAGCCCCTAGACTCCCCGGTGCCGAAGGGAACCCAAGGCCAGTCCCCACTCCATGAGCAGCCGCCACTGATGGGTTGGGCGAAACAAGTTTAGAACCCAGAGGAACGAGATGCGAATACGACGAGCCCGCAAAAGAAGACCGCACGCCCTGAGGGGCAGGGATAGTAGGGAACCCACCCGTTACCGGCGTATTGGCATAGCTAGCATACGGCGACCTGCTTGAGCCTTCCAAAGTCCAGCCACTCCCCTGAGGAACCATCTTGCCGCTCTTGGGTCGAGCCCCCGCCCCATTTCGATCTGAGTCCCCGGATGCTTCGGCGGCAACGATCCCTGGCGTTTGATCTTCCACTGCGCGTGCGGTTATTCGGATGGCGTACCCCATGCAGACAAATACTCACCCTACGACGCCGACGCACCGGATGAGGAGTTGGAGGAAGGTTGGTTGTGGTTCGTTGGTGTTGTGTTATTGCGAGTGGGTCTAGATCGAATTTGAAGGGGCCTGGCCTTGGTTATGCTGCATTACGCGGGTGTAGTGGGTTACGCTGTATTGGGCGTGTTGGGAGGGGCGCGGAACGGGGGGCGATGTAGGTTGTCGGGACGACGTGTAGGGGGTATTGGGATGCTACGAAACCTGTTTTGGAAGGAGATTAGGTGGGGTGTTGGAAAGAGCAGTGGTACTTACATTCGTCTGGATTCGAAAGAGTTATTCAATGGTTGGGTAATGTCTGGGAAATGGGGCCCGAATGCAAGAGGTTCATCTCTAAAAGCGACATAAGCCAGGATGTTGGGGAAGAGGGATAGACATAAGGTTAGAACCTATATGTTCATAGCTCGCATAACCATGGCCGAGGGTAGTAATATAAAGATTGGCTTTCATTCATCAAAGGTCAGGGAAAGTCCGAAGAAACGAGGTAAAATGCGTACCTGTAACTCGTTTAACCCAGACTATACATGCGTTGCGGTGTGGTTGATAGTTGTCGGCGAGGTCAGCGAGTGCCGTCAATACGATAAGGAGAAACGAAAGAGTTCAAGGTGGCCAAGCAGATAGAGAAACTCAACATAGTAGAGAGGTGGAGACAGGCAAGGCCGCCTTCCCCCGCCCAACAAATCTGCTTGTAGTTTCACAATACAGGTAGAAGGACGGAGACAAAGAGAAACGTTGGCCTGGAATTCGGAACAAGTACCGGTCACGCAACGGGTGACCGGTACTTGTTCCCTAACGTTACTAACACTGGCTGATATCAATCTAACCCAGCAGTATCACCCGTCATTTGTTGATCATCGTCCATATCGGTACGACATTGAAAGGTGTTTGCAAAGTGCTGTGCCCACGTGGTAGTATTGGGGGTCTCCGGCGTCAGGTACTCGTTTCTTTCCTTCGTCCCCTTCAGATTCCTTCCATCTCCTCGCATCTTCTCTCAGTATGAGCGGAACGAACATTCTCCCGGGCGCTCATGACATTGTCGTGAGCGGCACAATCAACGCAGCCAGAATCGTGCGTGACACTGTCAGGTTCTCATAAAACAAGCTGATGGCATGGATTTCTCGCAGATTAACATCTACAACGACGCCCGCGACAGAGCAATATCTGATGCAGTAATTCCCCTCGTGCCAAACCCGAGCCCTCGTTTCACAGGCCGGGCAGACATTATTGCAAAACTCAGGGAGTATTTTTCCGCTAATGCCAATGATGGAGTTCAGAAGAGAAAGTACTTTCTATTGCATGGAATGGGGGGTATTGGAAAGACTCAAATTTGCTTGAAGTTTATTGAGGAAATGTCTAACAAGTGAGCAGATTAACACATATGCTGACCCTTGTTGCTGAAAGTTTACTGCCCCTAGTTTTTCTACTGTTTTCTGGATTGATGCATCTTCCGCTGGCACCATTGTACAGGGGCTTAAGGGAATCTGTCTCCTTCCTGAGGCTAAGTCTTGCATGCTGAATGGGTCACCTGAGTCTGCTCTCTACTGGATTGGCTCTTTGAAAGAGAATTATGCAATGGTCTTTGACAATGCTGATGTCCTATCTCCTGCTGAACTGGAGGGATATTTTCCACCTGGTCAAAGAGGAAACATTCTGATTAGTAGCCGCAACTCTAACATGCAATGTCTGACCTCACCAGAGAATTCTCTTGAGGTGACAGAGATGGAAGAAAGTGAAGCTATTTTATTACTTCTGAAAGCCAGCTGTTTGAGTTCTTCCAGCACAGATTTGAGAGGAGAAGCCTCTAAGATTGTAACAGAGCTTTTTTGCTTGCCTCTTGCTGTTGATCAGGCTGGTGCATTCATAGCTTCTGGTGCCACTAACATTGAGAACTACCTTGATAAATATTTCCATCACCGGGAAACATTGTTATCACATTCAGAATTCACAGGAGCATCTAAATATAACAAAAGTGTCTATGGAACTTGGGAGTTGTCATATAGTGAAATTCAAAAGAGGGCTGTATCTGATGATTTTCACAAAGCCAGGGCAGCTAACAGTGCATTATTTTTGCTGGCATTGTTTCCATTTTTACATCATGAATGTATCAGTGAAGAAATATTTTCTTATGCTGCTACTCTGAAAAATGAAGCAATGTATCACCCTGACTTACCACTTGCACATTCTGTCCTAAATCACAAACTCCTATCCCTCCATAAGGATGGTACTTGGGATGATCTTATCTTCAAAGAGGGAGTTCGAGTCTTACTGTCTTTTTGCTTGATGAAGAAAGGTTCATTTCATAATGTGCATGGTATGCACCCACTTGTCCATGCATGGGGCATAGACAGAATGACAGAGGATGAAAGGCAAAAGTGCTCTCTAATGGCATTTGCTACATTATCTGCATCACTGGAAAATAATGTTAGTCAGCCCTATGGCTTTAGGAGAACTTTGGTAACACATGTCAAAAATAACATACAGTATAGCAACAATTACTTTGATGAGGCTTATGAAAAATTTGGCTGGCTATTAAGTGAGCAAGGATATTCAAGTGAAGCAGAGAAGCTGGAGATCCAAGTTCTGAATGCCAGAAACAAAATTCTTGGAGGAGAACACCCAGCCACAATATCAGCCAAGGCAAACCTTGCATCTACATACAGAGACCTGGGAAAATATACAGAAGCAGAGAACCTGCAGATGCAAGTTCTGGATGCCAGAAACAAAATTCTTGGAGAAGAACACCCAGACACAATATTAGCCAAGGGAAACCTTGCATCTACATACAGAGACTTGGGAAAACATACAGAAGCAGAGAAACTGAAGATCCAAGTTCTGGATGCCAGAAACAAAATTCTTGGAGAAGAACACCCAGCCACAATATTAGCCAAGGCAAACCTTGCATCTACATACAGTGATCTGGGAAAATACACAGAAGCAGAGAACCTGGAAATCCAAGTTCTGGATGCCAGAGACAAAATTCTTGGAGAAGAACACCCAGACACAATATTAGCTAAGGGAAATCTTGCATCTACATACAGAGACCTGGGAAAACATAGAGAAGCAGAGAAGCTGGGGATCCAAGTTCTGGATGCCAGAAACAAAATTCTTGGAGATGAACACCCAGCCACGATATCAGCCAAGGGAAACCTTGCATCTACATACAGGAACCTGGGAAGACATACAGAAGCAGAGAAGCTGCAGATCCAAGTTCTGGATGCCAGAAACAAAATTCTTGGAGAAGAACACCCAGACACAATATTAGCCAAGGCAAACCTTGCATCTACATACAGAGACCTGGGAAAACATACAGAAGCAGAGAAATTGAAGATGCAAGTTCTGGATGCCAGAAACAAAATTCTTGGAGAAGAACACCCAGCCACAATATCAGCCAAGGCAAACCTTGCATCTACATACAGAGACCTGGGAAAACATACAGAAGCAGAGAAACTGAAGATCCAAGTTCTGGATGCCAGAA
>Ga0307507_10006219_pt1 | contig 18574 bp, 8 predicted proteins | sample 7_EM_MG_FD_207223 | JGI IMG/M metagenome (GOLD analysis project Ga0307507, IMG submission 207223) | Populus trichocarpa ectomycorrhiza microbial communities from riparian zone in the Pacific Northwest, United States - 7_EM | ecosystem: Host-associated > Plants > Roots > Unclassified | place... | reverse complement strand
ATATGCTTACTAAAGCACTAAGTGGACCTACGTTTAAGAATTTGGTCAGGCAGATGAACTTGCTACCAATGGAAAAATAAAATCGATAAACAAAATCGATAAATAAAAACAGCAGACACTCTTTTCCTTCCTAAATTAGACCTTTTTCCCACTGGGTTTTAGCTATAGGCTAAGGTTTTTATTAAGGCTGCTCGGCTTACTTCTTGGGCCATTAAATAAATAAAATTAACAAAAGCAATGAACAAAATTAATAAACAAAATATTGTAATACAATATATTGTTTACGGGGGTGTGTTAATGATAAACTCTGATGTTGCTTATGTAAGCATTATATAAGGACACCCTAGAAGAATCCTAGTGTATCAGATAGTATCAGCTAGTATATCAGCTAGTGTATCAGCTAGTGTATCGGCTAGTGTATCAGCTAGTGTATCAGGTAACGTATCACCTAGTGTATCAGGTAACGTATCACCTAGCGTATCAGGTAACGTATCAGAATACGAGCCGGAACGTAGACGTTCCGGAACTAGGATCTTCCAGGTATATAGAGACTCGATCCCCCACAGATAGAAATCATCAATTGTATCAAGTTCATCCACTTCACTTGCTTTACTACATTATTTACCCTGTCGTCCTCCTACCTCCGCTCACCACTTTTACATTAAGTAAGTTACTTATAAAGAAAAGGAAGAGTATAGGCAAAAGAGGTAATCCTTATAGTATACCTATTATAACTATAATAGGGGGGCTCTAGTATCCGCTAAAGACTAGTAATATCTCTTTCTAGCCTATAAACCCTTAAATAAATCATATAATCTATTCTAGAAAGCCCTTTGCCCTAAGGATATATAGGAGGCGCTTATAGGGTATATTATTATAGGCGCCACTAATATCTAGGCTAAGCATTAATACTATAAAGTCCTTACGCATAGCCCATGCAGTTTTTATGGTAGTAGCGAGTAGTATAAGTGTTAATAGTATTAAGCAATTCTTTCTTACCCCTATTTAGCTTTATAATAGTAGGGTATATTCCTCTACTATATCTACTATATAGTCCGCTATAACCTTTTCTAAGATCTTGCTTAGGGTGTTTTTTAAGGTAATAGGGCGGTAGCTTCCTGGGATTAAGTAGTTTACTTTACCTTCTTTTTATAAGATAACCGTCATTATAGATCTTCTAAGTCGCGGGTAGTAGCCTATTATAAAGTATACTCTAGCTATATCTATAAGCTAAGGTACTATAAGTGGACTATAGGTCTTTAAGGCTTTGTTTAGGATCCTATCTAGTCCTAATACTATATTATTTAAGAGGCAACTAATAGTTCTAGCTATTTCTTTAGTTATTATGTCGCTATTAACCCTTAGGCAAGTCACCAGTATTTCGCTAGTAATATCACTAAGGTCTACTAGAGCTAGTTAGGGGGAAAATCTTTTTATAAGGATCTTTACCTTCTTATTATTATTGCTTATAGCCTATAGTTCGCCTGCTCTTTATAGGGGTAGTAGGTATAGATCTTCTACTAGGCGTCCCACCTTTTTCTTTACCTATCTTGCCATAGTCTAAAGGCCCTTATTATAGGGGATGCTTAGGTTAATAGTATATTTATTTATAAACCATCTCCAGTTATTTCTTACTTCTTTTTTTAGGGTATTCTTTAGCTAGTTTCTTATGTCTTTATATTATCTCTTATCTTTAGGGTTATAGCTACTTGTATATTTCCTTCTTACTTATTATTGGCTAGCCATAAGAACCGCGCATTATGCGGACTATATATATCACGTATAGGGGCCTAGTTTTAAGACTGGGCAATACTCTTCTAGCCCATTTTTAATTACTGCCTAGATCCTTTCTAGTCTTTAGTTAATTTCCTTAGGGGTAGCTAATAAGCCTTACTTATTTAGTATCAGGTGGATTTCTTCTAGGTCTTAAAGTTATTATTTAACTATATTAAGGAAACTGTCTGTCTTAAGCTTCCTTATTATATATCTTTTACTATTTAGTTGCGCCTTAATATCCAAATCTAGCTATATCTGGATGGGGATATAGTCTAAGGTAAATGTCTATTCTTCTTTAGGGATGTACCTTTTAAGTCTCTAGTATAGGCCATCGTCCATAAATATAAGGTTAATTATACTTCTGGTAGTACCTTATTGCCACATAATTACTCCTGGGGGAGTGGCTAGCTTAAGGCCCTAGATATCTATAGCTCTTAGTAGGCACTCTACCTATTATTTAGTAGCGACATAGATACCCCCCTACTGTGGCTAGTAGAGGTTTATATCTCCTAATAAAATAGACTCTGTGCCTTTAGTTTCTAGTAAGCTTATTAATAATATAATATTCTCTATTTATAGGACCCCTTTGACCCTAGGGTTATATATATTAATAATTTATACCGGTCCCCTATATATCTAGATTGTTATAACTATAATATCTAGGTTAACTACTTGCTATAACTATAAGGATAGGCTAACAGCCTTACTGATTATAAAGCATATATATATAGCTGCTTTTGGTTCGTATAGGAGCTAGAATCCTTAGGGGCAGTATGTTAATTATATATAGGTATTATAATACGGCTCTTATATAGCAAGGATATAGTGTTTCTCTAGGTCTAGACTGTCTAGTAGAGGCCTTATAAGGCGGTAGTTTGTATTGCCGCAGTTATACTATATAATGGATAGCTAGCGGACCCCTAGCGAGGGTTATTCAACTCTCCTTTATTCTTTACTTCCTCTATTTCCACTTTCTTTAGGATTTTCAGAACTTCTATCTTTTGTATCTACACCCTAGTTGCTACTTATTTTATATAGGGCTTTCCATTCCCGTGTTTTGTATTCCTACTAGCGCTTTTATATCCAAATCTATTATCTGTCAAGGATGAACTGGAAGATGTTGCTTATATAAGCATTATAATACTTATATAAGAACACCCTAGAAGAACCCTATTAGACTATATATTAGACCATATATTAAACGTATATTAGGTCGTATATCAGATATATATTAGACGTGTATCAGGTCGTATATCAAGTCGTATATTAGGTAACATATTAGGTTATATTGGAATACGAGCTAGAATATAGACATTCCAAAACTAGGGTCTTCTAAGTATATAGAGACTCGATCTCCCGTAGATAGACATTATTAATCGCATTAAGTTCATCTACTTCACTCAGTTTACTACATCGTTCACTATATCGTCCTCCTACCTCCGCTTGCCCATATTAACATATATTAAGCTGCCTAGAAAGGATTTATATATATAGAATTATAGCGCTATAGCCTAAGGCTATATGCGCAGTATTGTATATAGTATAATACAATGGATATAAATTTAAAAAAACGAAAAAACCCCAAGAAAAAAAAAGACATTAGAGAGCCAAATACTAGACCTAGAACCCCCCTAGCATTTTAAACCCGGGCTAGAGTGTCCACTTAGCTACTAGTACATATTAAGCTACCTAGAAAGGATTTATGTATATAGAACCATAGCGCCATAGCCTAGAGGCCGTATGTGCAGTATTATATATAGATAATACAACGGATATAAAATAATAATAGTAACGATAAAAGCCAAATCTAAATATTTAGTATACCGCTTCTTTGATTTTATAATTATAAAAGTGTCTTTAAGGTAGTCTTTAAATACGGGGATACGAAAGGTTAGTACCGTAATACTGTCACCCTGGCAGCGTAACATGACCATACTTAATATTTAGGCCTTGTTATTACGCCTAGTCTGGATGATGAGATAATGGAGCAGTATATTACTTGTATGAAAGCTTGTTTCCCTATATCTGGGCGTATGAGCACATAAGAGCTCGGTATTTTCCACAGCACGTAGAAGAATGCTTCCTGGTTGCTCTAAAGCCCGCGCGTGCTGCTTTACTTAATTCCGTTTTCTATTGTTGTGGGCCATAGGCACAATCATCCTCTGTCAGTGTCAGGGCCTTGCGCAATCCCACCGCCGCCAGTATGACCTCCACTTAGCCGAAATATCCTTTTAACACTTTCCATTCCTTTCTTCATATGAGGGTGATGTGCGAGAAACGCCTCCTCCCCATGTACCATTTTCGCGTCATCCCTTCCCCTCTTGGCTGCTCCCATGGCACCTTTTCTCCTTCCTGCAAGTGGATCTAGAGGCCCTGCCCTAGGAGGCCATTCCCCGTTTTCTTTCCAGCCTTGGACAAGTGCACGTGTCATATCCGTCAGATTTATGGGTACAGAGGGCGAGCGTGACGATACGACGACTTTACTGTATATTTCTGGATAAGTTTTAGGAGAGATGGAGTCTCGGATGGGATTGTGAGGGAGAAACGGTCGAGCGATCGGGGCGAGGGATTCGAGGTCTTGGGTGAATTGGGGTGTAGAGAGTGTAATATTAGAACCGTCATGGCTGGATTCTTCGCAGCTTGTGATGCCATTTGACATTTTTGTTCCAGGGGGGTATATAGTTGAGATTCTTTTATTCATGTTGTACTTCTTTACGGCAGTGGCGCCTGTCCAAGCATCCCTTCTCTGCACAAAGCAGGCGACTCCTTCATTCCAGGACAATTCCTCTTCTAGCATTGTTCTTCTCTTCCTTTTGCGGTCTTCCAGTTTTGACTCAACGGCAACGGCGATGCTGTCGGGGGAGTCGAATTTATATGGGTCAATGCCGGCATTCGTCTCGGGTTCGGTTTCTGCCTCTGAACTGGATGTTGTGCCATAATATCTTTCTCTAAACTCTGTCACTCCACGTACTTCTTCATTAGAATCCGACCACGGGTGAGGTGTGTTTGGCCAATCCCAGTCGTCACGCACTCTTTCCGCAAGAAAGCGGCGAGCTTCGCGGACGGCAGTTTGGTTGCTTTCCATGGACTGCAGGGCACATGTCACGGAGACTATTGGGACTGCATGTATAAGAAAGTCACGAAAGGATGACTGTGGCGCTGGTTTGCGCCGATAAAATAGGTAAGCCAGTCAGTCATGCCGTGGAGAGCGTCACCTGCTTTGGAAACGTCATGCCACCACCTTTCGACGCGCCTATTTTAGCGCGATGAGGAAACTCGCCAAATTCTTGTGAACCATGAAACATATTGTAAAAGCCGAAATGCTCAATATTCGGGCTCATTCATGGTCATACTACAACACCTGAAGTGTAACCAAAATATGACAATCACTCTTCCTGTGATCAAATAAGAAGTACTTCTATTTGAAAGTCTCTTTGCCTGCGCCTCTCCTGCTTCTCGGTTCTCAGACTTCCAAATCTCCTATACAGCTCGTAAAACCCTTCGATGGCGCTCAGTGTCTTACACTGCTCCTCTTCAACTGTACCGATATTTACAATGACCTCTTTCCTCATATTCCCTCTCACAACAAAGTATTGATCTTCGACTTTTGCCCAGTTTGTCTGCATAGCCTGGTTAAGCTCGTTGGTACAGAACTCGCGTATACTGTCAAACACCATTTCCACAGGAATGGCTTCCTCGTCAAAGTATGGTGCGAGGGAAGCTTCGGAACTAGCAATTGTCTCCGTAACGAAAGTGCTTAACTCCTTGAAATACGTAATAAAAGGAAGTACATTATTAGCTTGCTGTGTTCGAGCTTGAATGTAGTCGAGCATGGCAAGCATCGCCGTAACAGTCTGAAATACGAGCGTAAGGGTATGGAGCACGTGTGGCTGCTCGAGCAATCCAGAATGGTCGACCAGCAACTTAGTCACCTGACAAAGGATCTGGAAAGTGCTGATAATTATCGCAAGTGAAGCTTTGACACTCGTGCTATCGGTAATACTAAAGTTGTAGAACAAATCGTTGAACATTTGACTGGAAGCCTGCAATATTGGCTTGGCAACGATCCAGCCGGCTGGGGTCCGGAATGATACCTCAATGTAGGCAGGAAAGATAGCTTGCAAAAGCACGCGACGTAGCGTAGGTTTTGTAGTATTCCCAGCTTCATAAGTGACTGACATAGCTTCGTGCAGTTGGCTAACCAGGTAAGGTTGCAGGTTGTCTACTGCTGCACGTTCAGATACCGTCTGGATAAAGATCGATAATTGTTTCGTCGTTCGGGAATCTCCCAGTTTGAGAGCATAACTTCTCAATCGTCCTACTACATAGGTCGGATCTGTTGCGGGCAAAGGAAACGCGACAGAGTCTGTGAAGAATTTGTCTACGGCACACAAATCTGAAGTGTACTGTTGCAGGAACTCAACAACCTTTTGAACAAATTCGACGTACGCACCCTTTACAATAGAAGCTTGCTGGAGCTCTTGGTAATTCTTTTTCATGGCGGACATGAGTGCTTTGAGCAATGATATTAACTCTCTTCGAGAGTTACCGAGATCTTGGGGTCTATCGCGCATGATTTCTTCATAGGAGCCTCGCATGTTAGATAAGATGCTTGAGATAAGGCTGAGTCGTCGTTCCCGAAGTGTAGAGGCTGTAATGCCAACACAACCAGTCTTACAATCTACCAGAAACGGCAGGTTTCGCAGCAATTGGTTTTGAGGATCCGTATTGATGAGGATGGTGGTGAATCGATGTTGAAATTTGAGTGTGGATTCTGGTTCGACCAAAGACGATAGCCATGCGGATATAAAATCCTGCTGGTGTTCCTCGTATATGTTTCTGTCGTTCTCAATAGCTGACGACATGAAATACGCTGCAAACTTGCGAGTTTGTTCCGTGTCCCGAAGCTGGTGCCACGATATAGGACCGTAGGAGCCTACGTAGTCGCCCCAAGATCCTCTCCGCGACTGCACGAGCCATTGAATAGTCATTACCCAAGTATCCACAGCCTGGGTAAGTACGAACTCAGGTGGTGAAATCTCCGCCCCGAAAAGATTCGAGAGGAGATGCCACAATGGTTTTTGAACGAAGTCGAAACAGTGGGTACGATTTGTTTGAGTTTCAGCACCAAAGCCATCATCGAGATCGGGCCATTCACCGTAATCCTGGCTCTCTTCGTTGGTTTGCTGAGAGATCACCTGTTTTCGCAATTGTATTTGGAGTCCTGCATATACTTTGAAGATTTCTAGCGCATCCGAAATAACGGTATTTAGGTTCGAGTTTTTTGCTTCAAAGAGTGCGAACACGTCTGTAGCAGCTGAATCTTTCAAAAGGCGGGTTGCTAAATTTTCGTCCTTAGCACAATTGATTGCATTTTTCATTCCAACCAGAGCATCTCTCAGTGTAGCTAGGACTTGATTTTGGTTATTCTTGATTGTGGCCCGAAGAACCTCTGGAGGAATATCGCTGTCACCTACGGAATTTGCGGCTTCATAGTGGGTTTCCGCCTCTGTTCGCGCCAGCCGATATTGTGTTATCGTTTGCTCCACAATTTCTTTGTACCACAACGAAAATGGTTGGAGTGAAGAATAAGGCTCGTCAGTCGACAATTGAAATCTCACAAGGTTTGCCCAAGCACGAACATTAAGCCTGCAAGCTTCTCGGTGAGACGACGAATGATCCACAAGGCCTCGGAGAAGATCGACTCTAGGGCGAAATTCCGACGGCGACGCCCAGTACAAAGTGCAGAGAACGTCGTGGTGATTACGAAGCGCATCTAGATCCTCCTGCCTGATACACTCATCTTTACGATAAATACGCCCATGATTTGGGATGAATCGCCACGCTATGCCACGTATTTTCTTGTCAGAGTAAACATTTCGCATACCCCGCAGACCTAAGGCGAGGCTTTTAAGGAAGATATGGAAGGTTCGGTCTTCTGGCTGAACCTCTAGGGACGGATTTTCTCCCAGCAGCTCCAGAAACCGTGGGGACCCTCTGCTCTCTTCGTGCCGCAACTGGGCAAGACCATTGCGCGCAAAGAAATCGAATACTCCACCCAAAAGCGTTTCGCATTTGCGCCAACCCCAGTTTCTGATAAGGTTATGGCATCTCGTCAGCATAGCTCTGATGTAGGCATTTAAAGAAGAGTTGTTTCCTCTGGAAGATTCAGGACAAGAAGAGAAAAGACGATTCATCATAGATTTAACGAAGCCCCAGTTTTCATTTGATGTAGTGAAGCGTCGACCAACTTGAAGGACTCCACTGCTATCGAACTCAACGAATGGTAGAAAGACGAATGCACTATACCAGATCCGCTCAAAAGCTGCAATTTGGTTGATGTTAGCGACCTCGGTGGAGAATTCTCCATTTATGACATCCCAAAAAGCACTTCCAGGTATGTTAAGCTGATCAAGGACGTGTAAGGTAACAACAAGACATTCGACATAGCATTTCTCCCCGTCAATACCTGCTTCTCGCTCTTGATGCCGCCTATTTTCATCTAAGAAAATTCGTAATTCAGGACAGCCTTTTTGAAGTAAAATCTTGAGCAGGGCTTTGGAAATCTTTTTAACCAAGAGTTCTGCTTCTGGCCCGACAACCAATTCGCAGCTTGGGTGACGTGCTATCTGGACAAGCTGTCCGGAAATGGCAAGTATGTAAGTTAGAATGCGAGTTGACCGGCGGTCAATTTCTTGAGCAAGATTTGCATCAGACCAGGTTACCGTTGTTGTCGATAAAGTGGTGATAAAGAGATGACCTACAAGCTCAAGCATCTTCGTTATAAAAGGCCGACGATCCACAGGATCCAGGAATGATAATGAAGTTGAGAGGTACTTGATGATAGATCGGAGGAAGACGGACGTCTTTGAGAGGGCGCATTTGACGAGATTTTCAGGTTCAGAAGTTAATCCTAAGTTTGGTGAGATATCTACTCGTCTGCAAAATTCATGCACAGTTGCAGTTAATTCAGATGATGTTTCTTCAGTCCACGAACTACAATGAAGCCCTTTTCCGTTGTAGGGAATAATAGAGTGTCCTGCGGGTATGTCCAAATCTCTCTGAGTAACATGGAGGCAGCTGCTCAAGTCTCCGCTACCGATAAATGTCGACTGATGAAAGAAGGTCCCAGCTTCTAACGGGAAGACATCGAAATTGATGGGGAATCGAGTACCAAAAGAACTAAGACCAAAAAGTATCGGAACATTCTCGCTGCTATGAGTCACCTTGGGGGTCTGATGGAAAACCTCTTCCGGGGGATCACTCGGTTGTCTAAACTCTCTAGCCTCTACGTCGAGACGACGAACAGGTCCCTTGCGCGGTATATGAACAGTGCGGGACGTTACTGGAGCGCGCTGTTGCCTTACAGTGTCGTATGCTAGGGAATCAACACCAAGTTGAGGCGGAAGTATTGCAGCAGCATCATCGTGGTCATCGTCAGCAAGATATCTGGCGAGCTGGGGTTTTCCCATTGACTTCGCATGGCTTAGCTGATCAAGAAACTGTCGGTCAGCGTGGCATAGCTTTTTCTGAAAGGCAGACTTTTGATGTTGCATATCAAAGTCTGTCTCAAGGCCTTCCAATTGTGCTGTACGATAAGCTGGAATATTCTTCAATGCTCGGGCCTGTACAAGCTTATGAAGACTTGGACTATGGTTTCCAGTTCCTGTGGGACCGGAAATTGGTTCATAACTATTCCTCTGGACGGGCATAGAATCAAAGGAGAATTGTTGAAAGTTCGGTCTACCACACACTTTGTTCCTAGTCGTTTCTAAAGAAGATACAGGTTTCCTCACAGAAACAGTAGAAAATCGCTTCCGTGTAGGAGACGGAAGACTCCTTTGTTGGTAGTGAGGGCGGGGTTGCTGTTGATTATCTGGTCGATCCATGAGAGGCCAATGCCTCTTTTCCACATTTATCAATTTCAGAGGCTCTGACGAAGGTAAAAGACTTCCAGCCTTCCACTCGCGGAGGGTTCGATTGGCATCTTCAGTGTCCGTATGCGTATGTAACCGAATGTATTTCGTTTTCGGGCTGTGTCGTCCATCTTCAGGCTGACGACGGGCTTGCCTTGCAGCAAGCCTAATGAACTGAGGTATACTATCATTTACCTCTGATCTCATCTGGTGGGAATCAAGTATGCTCAAGCGAGGCGAATGTAGCTTGGGTGATCTCGGCTTTGGGGTAATTCTTTTGCTGCCACCAGTACCTCTAGGTGGCCTGGGTCGGAATGTTGGGGTGTAATTTGACGGGATGCCGCTTGTTCCCTTAAGATGTTTTCTTGGAACGTCAAAAACATCTGTCAACTTCGATTGGCGCTTCTGGCTCCTGCTATTGGTCGTTTTTGCGCGGGAAGTCGAAGGTAACATTAGATCTACCCGGTTATCTTCGATAACATCTAAGACTCTAGTACTGCCTGTTAAGTTGGGGGATGATACCACATTTCTGCTGAGTAAATATGGAGAAGACGGCGATTCGTCAACAACATGGCTATTGAGCAGTTTATCGGATTCGTCAGAGGTCTCTGGGCTACCGTCGATAGGCTCCGGTTCGGGTGATAGAGTGTTATTGTTCTTTGAAGATCTTATAACCCTTTGCGCAACACCACGATGAGACTCGAGTCTGTCCGGAGAAATATTACGAGGTTTTTGAGCTTTGGCTGGGGGCCGCCTTTTGAGCTGGGCTTGGCGGTCAAGCTTCAGCCACGATGCCGGCAGCACTCCTTTGATTTTTCTCTCAACCTGTTTGAGTTGGCTTGATTCGCCTCCATTCGACTGGAAGTCCGACGTATCCGAATCTGACGGATCCGAATCCGAGGATGATTGAACTATTATAGAGGTCGTACGAGGGATATGGGTTCTTTGCCTTAGAGTGCTCCGTGGAGGCGTATCGCTATCACTTTCCCGTGCAATGGCATGTTGAAGAGGAGGACTTGTGTCAGAAGACATGATTGGGGTTGGCAGCCGGATCGGGGATATATCTTTCGGCATTCGAAAGCCGTTACGAATGGCATAACGTATCGGACTACGCGAATGAGGGGAAGGAGGGACATCATAAATACCACTATCCGTTAACCTCACCGGTTTGCCGTGGGATAAAAGAGAAGTTTCGTTTAGTCCGTATTCTCCATAATGCTTTCGCGTTGCGCCAAAATCATGCATCGTTTTGCGACGTTTGTAGCTCTGTTGAACCACATCAACTTTACACCTAAGGATAGCATCAACATCAGGCAATTCTTCGTCTTCGTCAAATGAAAGGTGTAAGGGAGACGCGGCATTCGTCCTCATGTGTTCCCTCAGGAGAGTTGAATCCACATGCACAGTTTCCGTTGGGTTAATTGGTTGGGTCTCATCTTCTGGATCAAATTCTTGCTCTTGGGTTTCCACAGCTTCAAGTGCAAGACTGCGGCTTGACAAGTCTGCTCCAACACGAACCGGCTTGATCCCTCTAGACTTAAGAGTTTGGCGATATCGTTCGCCTTCTAACAGATACGGATGGAGCTGAATGGGATTCCGCCTTCTCAATGTACGCCTGCTTCGCTGCTGTATCTGCTCCCCTTTAGCAGTCGAAGGTGACCGCATGCTCATATTTAAGGGAATCTTCGTGACCACCACTTGAACAACGTCTGCGCTAGTATCTTGCACTCTGAATGTTCCATATCTTTGCATTAGTCCTCTCTGGTTCTCATCACTTTCAGATTCCGACGACGTCAGCGCGCCTAGTGACGAAGATGAAAAATCTTCACCGGAAGGTAATTGTCTCCCAGTATCAGAGGTATTATGTTGGGGTAGACCTTCATTTTTATCCGGTGTAGATCTTCGTTGCGTAGGTTTTACTAAAGGCAAATCTTGTTGGAGTTCATCAGCTTCACAGACTGTGACTTGCAATAGTTCGCTATGGCCATCGAGCCCGGGAGAGGTTGCTAGATTGTGCTGGGGTTGGACCTGTGTAAATTAGCATTATTTACCGCACCTAGAGCAGAAAGTACCGGACATGTTGCGAAAGCCCCGCGAGAATATAGTCCTGTGAGCTTGTTTCTGCTCCATTCTCAGATAATGTTCGCGTCCTTAGTTCTGGCGAGGAAGCAAGCGTTGGCTTTTCCAGAACTTGTTGCGCATTTTGGCGGGGCGGACTAGGCGAACTTGTGCTATTGTTAAGCTCATCTTCTTCATCTGTGTCCTGGACAAAGCCTTTTTCCCGCCATCTTGACATTTGGAACATCGGGCATGTCTTCAACGTTGCTCAAGTGTTTGATAAAGGTGTACTTACCGTTAAATTCACGTCGAATCTTAGTGACGCGATCTTGGGACGCGTCAGAATAATAAGCGAACACGTGCTGGTGGAACTTAAGCAGGGACCTCAAAAGATTCAGTGGCAACCTTTTTTGTATTATCAATTCGATGCCATGAGCAGAGCCAGAGGGTTCTTTCCTGTTGCATTAGCCAGCATGTTTGGCGTGGCTACCGGTATGAGCCATGCGTACGCCGAAACATCTTATTTGCACTAAGAACTTCTGCAGCCATTGCGACATTAGATCCTGCCTTCAAAGAGCAACAGAAGAAGAAGCTAGAAGAGGCACAGGCGCAGTACGTTTTATCATTCATGCATATTTCCACGTCATTAAGTTATATTAGAGATAGTTCATCAAGCGGTTCTGCCCAGGATGGCGATGCAATCAGACAGTCCCACTCATAAATGCCGCTGCAAGTTTACCTGCTGGAGACAACTCATTAGAGGAACAGAGTGCTTCATATACGACAAAGTCGCGTCTTTGGTCTCTGTTAGGCTTTTGGCTTGGGGAAGAGGGCGGACGGGATCAAGTTCAGCCAACCAAAAGAGGCAACAGTACGGAGTGATTCAGATCAGCATAGCTTACATCCACAACTAAAATCATAGCGTCTTCACAACACAAGAGTAGCACAACCCTTTGCTATGACTAGCTAGACAATGGATGCGTCTTCTTTCGGCCCAGAGCCGTTGTGTTCGCGAACGACTCTATCATCTGGGAGTACCTTCGTACTCGGAAACAATCTTAAAATGAATTGCTCAGAGTCAAGATTTCTCAGCATGTGCCACATAACTTTGCTTTCTCTCAACTTCCTCGACCCTTTTCTCCAGGTCATGGGTCTGGAATCCGTCTTCTCCATGGTAGGCACGAAAAGCAGGGCGTTGGTGAACAAGTAATTCATTTCCTTGAGTGGGCGTTTGGCAGTCAAGTTACAAATCTTACGTTCACTATCGGCGAGGGGAATGACACCTTTTGGCGTGGGCGGCAGACTTACGATGAAGAGGAAATAGTATCAATAACGGACTTATTATAGCGGGTTTGGTCACTTGTCCTATCGTCGTGTTGAAAGCGAAGCCCGTCATAGTCGCAATGGATACACCTTTAGATCTGGTTCGAGTGCCAAAAATACCTGCTAGAATAATCCATGACAGCGGGCCACAAGTCGCGCTGAACGAAAAATTGTAGATCCAGGTGATAACAATGAAACCCCAGGCTACAGCATTGTTATGAGAAGTCCCTGGAGGAAAGGTCGCCAGAAGAATGGTGGCGATGATGAAGGTAACTATATTGCCGAGATTTCCGAGTATTAGAGGCCAGTGACGCCCTGTATAATCGATAAAGAGGATGCAAAGGAACTGAGCTATCAATGCAATAACGGAACTAATGGCCTGGTATATAAGAGTATCGTTTCCAGCAATCCCCATTTGGCCATATATCGTAACCGAGTAGTATTGGATTACGCTCACCCTAGTCATCTGGACAGATGCTTGAACAGAGCAAGCCAAAAACAATCGTCGGAAACAAGACCGATCTGTGAACAGCTCCATATAGGACCTGACTTCATGCTCATGCTCAAAAGTAACGGCCCCCCAAATTGTCAAATTCCGCCCTAACCCACGCACCACTCTCATTACCGTGGGCATGTAGTTTTGCTAGTGTTCTGAAGTCCTTCGTCCGGCTTTCCATGATCGATGAGCCACCTTAAAGATTCCGGGAAGAGCAGTATGAGTAGTGCAAGGATGGCTGCTAGAATAATTTGTATTCTTAGGTTGGCTTGCTATTGGGCACTGTTGGTAGGGGCAAATCATACGTAGGTGCCTTCATCCATTGGACCAGCGACACCTGCGCCAAAAAAGGCGCCGTCAGTAAACACTGATACTACGGCCCCTCTACGGTGGAAACGTTAAAACAGATGATTGTTTCCAACCCGATCTAGACCGACTCACGTCTCATTGACTGTCGGCTTAAATTTGGCTGTGAACGAGTCACAGGCTATGGCCTCTACAATTACACCAAGGTCATAACCGTAGAGCAGCGAGCCGAGGGACTCAACTTGATCCGATTGGTTCTTTTGGCTTGGACTGAAGGAGACCAGGCCTCTAAGGTAGGTGAATGGTTCTCAATGGCACAAACCTACATTTACTCCTTTTGTCCTCTGACTATTTCCCACAATTGTCGCGTTACAGTGTTTGAGAAGTTTCTTCTAGCCATGATTTCCCAAGCTTTTCGGAGGACATTATTGCCGTAAAAATGCTTATTTTATATTTGCTGATAATTATTATAGGGCCTCGGTTTGCATAGTTAGGATGTAAGCGTTATTCCCCCTTTCCGAAATTACGACCCAGTTGACAACAAGGAGCTAGGAACTCTTGACGAGGGTGAGTCTGAGCAATTTCAAAGCCATTTGACATCCTAGCTGATGATATTACAGCGCTTGAGTGGGCGGAGTACTGCAACTCCTCTAGCAATACCTACCATGCCAATCTCCGACGGCAAAATGGGCGAGGAAAACCCTATAACGTCGGTATCCTCAGCAAGTCTCTTGAATTATTAGACTTTGACAATTTATAGGTCAGGTACTGGACCCTGGGCAACGAGATGTGGGGTCTATGGCAAGTCGGCCAGACGACCAAGGAGGACTACGCGAAAAAAGCGTATCAATGGGCAAAGGCACTAAAACTCCTCGAGCCCTCTATCGAACTTATTATTTGTAGCGAGACGGGATTCAGCGTATGTACTCAAAGAGTGTATTAAATGGGACGTGCACAGCTTAGGTGGCAGTACTACCGCTTCATTGATCTCGATGCACAGCACACATATTTACGCAGCTGCAGCGGAATACCTCCTGAATGCTACCGGTAAGTAGGGGTTCGAATATACTGATTCTAGGGCTGGGTAGTTTGAAATTTGTTGATGCGCCATGACAGCTCCAAGGTCAGCCGAGAGAGCCATCCAGATTACCGATCTTATTGATCTCGCAAGAATTGAGAACCAGGTACCGCACACTATCCCACGACAGACTATCTGCTTCGATGAATGGAACGTATGGGATCCTGCTCGGGCTCCTGGCGACAAGGGAGCGGAAGAGAAGTGAATAACTGCTTCCGATATTCTGAATCTATCTAACACAAGATCAGATATACAGTATCTGACGCTTTAGCAGTCAGTGTTTGGCTCAATGTTTTCATACGCCAGTCTAAATACATCGGGATGGCGAACATTGCTCAATCCATCAACGTTATTTCACTTTTAATGACAACAGAGTTTGACATCGTTAGGCAAACGATGTGGTGGCCATTGCTTCTCTTCAGCAAATACACGCAAGGCTATACTGGTGCGGTCAATATGCAGTGTGCGGAGTACGAGGGTCCGACGGCACCATCTTGGATTAGAGACACCATTGAAATACCTTGGCTAGACGTTAGCGCAATAATCAGTGATGATGGATGGGTTAGTATGGCTATAGTTAACGTACACGAAACAAGAACTTTGAAATTTGGCTAGGAGAAATTGGCTTTGTAGATGTACAGGTCTTTCGGGTGACAGGACCAAAATGTTGGAGTTGTGAATGCGGAAGGTCGGGAGGAAGTTGGAATACAAGAAAGTCGATGGAATGGGAAGGGATTATTCTCCTTCTCAAAACATTCGTTGACACTTCTTAGAGGAAGATAAAAGAGGAGCGGAATGTAAATATATTAAAAATGCTTTCCCCACACAAGAGTATTTTGAGTGGCTGTGAAATGGCAGGTATTGTGGACAATGATTGAAAGGCTAAAGAGCAAGGCTTCTCTCAAGGTCGTCCCATCGGTGTTTCCGTAATGGGTCTAGCTCCCTGAGCTTGGAGAGCCATTCCTGCATATCTATGGTTGTGAACCTTTGGTTGCCGCCTCCAATTTCGAGGTAGGACGATGCATATTGCAACAAAGCTTCGTAAATCCATTTGCAATCCTTAGTATCTTCAAGAATATCCCGGATACCCTCCATTTCTTGCTCATAGTATCTTAGCTGATCGTGCTTCGTAAGTTCTAACGCTATGACGGCGTGATGGGCATCGCCAGGTGATAGAGTGCTCATTAAGAACTGGTGGTAAAACCAAATCGATTGGTCGAAAGGATCAGTATTTATAGCCGCTTGTATTTGAGAAAACTCGGCATCAAGCATTTTTCGTCGAGCAGCTTCATTTGCTTGGCGGTGGCTTAGGAGACGCGGAATGAGCTTGCTCCTATTATGCCAGGCTGAAAAGTTGGATAGATTAGTCTTGATCATTTTGGTCGTGTATTCAAATTCCGCCTCAACCATACTCTGGCTAGCATCACCGGGAGTACTACCTGAAACAGGTATGCGCACAATTTGTGTTACGACGAATCGCCGATAGCCCCACGCGTGGAAATTCCGGCTGTCTAAGCTGAGCATTTTGCCCACTAGTGCGAGCTCCCCATGCCACAAATTACGAGTAGTAGCTGCCGGAAGTAAAATCTCTGCTTCTTGGAGCAGCCAGAGTCTATGGTTCCAAATACAGTAGCATTTTGGGAGCTGCCTGAGGAGGGAAACAAGCCAGCGCAAGTCGTTAGTCAGAAGATCAAGGATGTTTTGGTTACTATTTGAAGTTGAAGGTCTGGTATTGGATGGCTGGGTGAACATATGCTCGAGTATTCGACGTCGATAGTTCCATATGGTATAGTATTCAGCGTTTTCGGTCAAAAGTTGGGTGGTGAGGGCAAGAACCTCAACGGTGTACTGTCTTTCGGCAGCCTAAGACGGCGAGCATTAATGGGTGCGCCCGTTCCAAAGACAGGATCTTCTCCAACCTTTATATTTACTAAGCTGACAAGCTTTTTGTATTCTGTGATGTGTTGAAGCTCCTTTAATCTCGACTGCTCGGAACCGACTTGGCTGCCTGTAATCCTTGGAACACCGTGCTGTGTTTACACAAGCTTTTCAGTACCTCAAATGATAGCGACGGAAGGGGCTGGCGTTTCCTTACGCTTGCCATGTTTAAGTTCAGCTGTTGGCCCTTGCCACAAGACGAACGGGTTAATGTGGTGATGGTGATGTGATGGGGGTGGTAGTTGGGCAACTTAAGTTCCTTCCCCCCAAAACTGGTCTTCCGATACCTCTCCCTAAGAACTTTGTCTTCCGCGGTAATGTTTACTAACCAGCAAGATTTGACAATGGTTCTGGAAGAGTCCTCCACATGCGTTTTCCTGCTTACATAAGCAGGTTCCCTTTGCTTCCATTTTGGTCTTATCTTAGTAAGCGACTCAGACGGCAAGGGCAAACTAAAGGCGCACTCACTAATACTAAAGTATTACTAGTCTCTATCCTAAAAAACGCCACTGTCTTTTAACCAATCAGCTATCTACCAACCTTAAGTTTACCCTGCCGTCTAAGGGCCTATAGTGCGGAACTCTATGGTGCTCAACTTTAATTTTTGCAATTTTGTATAAGAGACACTCTCTCCTGTATATTTAACTCCCTAACAACACCTTTTTAACCTAATAAGCTGACGAGTTAAATTAGACTACAGCGATGTGCACGACCAGCTTCCACCCCCCTCTGGAAAAATATTATTTCGCTTCGGTACGCGGGTTCGCCAAATCGCCACCAACTGTATAGAGTAATTGTAGCGAACGCATGCGCCTGCACGCAAGGACCTTTTTAGTGGTTGCCCTGGAGAATCGCCTTGGTTGGCCAGGAGAACTAAACTGAGGACGCACGCGCCCTCCCCTCCCCCTTAACTGGGCCCCCCCGCTGTGGCCGCCAAAACGCGAATATAAAGCTGTTCCTGTAATTGCCGATGAAATTTGGTAATATCGTATGGGTGGAAACCTTACGATATTTAACAAAGATCACAACACTGTAGAGGATTGCGAAGTCTGCCAGAAGTAAAGTTCTTGCAGCCAAGCATAGGCGTTCGTTACGATTTCTAGCGAGCCCGCGTACTGAAGCGAAATAATATTTTTCTAGAGGGGGGGTGGAAGCTGGTCGTGCACATCGCTGTAGTGCCCTCTATAATTAATTAGATTTTTATTAAAATATAAAGCTGTTAACTGGGTAGATTTTGCAACATTTTTGCGACATAATTGCGCCTAGGCGAGGCTCTGGTAATACAGCGTCAAAATTACCTTTTTCACTACCGTATCTCGACCTTTTTATAACATCTAGTTATTATAAAAATACTACAAGGCAGGAGCTCTTTAGCTTCTCTATCTATTAAATTAAATAACGGCGTTGTGGTTATATTATATAAAATATTAGATATAGGCAGTTGGTCGCATTTTATCTAAAATATACCAAAATTACCTTTTTCACTGCTGTACCTCAACCCTTTTATAAGGTCTAGTTATTATTATTATTATTCATTACTTAACGTCCGATTCGGATCCCTGTTAGGCCCACGCAGACTACTCCTTATATATATATAGGGAGAAAACTCTATTTAAGAAAACCCCGTAATCCGTCTCCCCGCCTTTTAGGGCTCGCTTATAAGTCGCCTATAAGTCACTAGTG
>Ga0307507_10006218_pt1 | contig 18578 bp, 21 predicted proteins | sample 7_EM_MG_FD_207223 | JGI IMG/M metagenome (GOLD analysis project Ga0307507, IMG submission 207223) | Populus trichocarpa ectomycorrhiza microbial communities from riparian zone in the Pacific Northwest, United States - 7_EM | ecosystem: Host-associated > Plants > Roots > Unclassified | place... | reverse complement strand
CCGCCCGCCCGCCCGACCAACCGACCGACCAACCAACCAAGGCCATGGATGAGTTCAAATCCCCCCGCCCCTCCTACCCGCTACCGCTAATGCCATGACGCCCGCAAACAGGACCGCCACCGCACCCCGCGAAAACCCCAAGGCTCAGACCAATGTTTGGCTACGGTATAGGCAATAGCAGCCAGTCCCTTCGCAACCCGCCGCCCTCCACTACCATTACTAGCACATTGTCAGAAAGTCTAACAAAAGTGATACGTTCAAACCTCCACGACCTAAGCCAGCCTTTCGAGAAGAAGAAAAAAAACCTCGTGATGAAAGGTGGCTGACTGGCGTGGAGGAATTAATTAATTAGTAATACTGTAAATACTTGTAGTCAAGTATCAGAATGCCGGTAAACTCCAAGTGAGATATATATTCACAGTCCGGACGTAGCCGACCGCCGATGAGTTTTTAGCATCCGAGTCGGGTGAAATGCGCTTTTATCGGGCGGAGCTCCGCGACTCGGCCTTTCTTCTTCCTCTTCCTCTTCTTCTTCTTCTTCTTCCTCTCATCTTGAGAAATTTTTCATTAGTTCCGATAAGTTGTTTCGGGGCATTGTGCGATATGAATTTGCAATTCACCGAAGATCGAAGTAAGGCTCAGTATAGTAGAAAAATTTTCTTATACGGCGCGGCACGGCACAGTAAGCGATAGTCGCGCAGGGCAGCTCCGTCTATTGGTTGGACCAACAGCGAGAGGCCGATTGATTGAAAACCCGTGGGTTGATTTGGGGACGAGTCTAGGGCTCATCGATTGTATGGAGGAGAGGGAGCTTGGTTCCGTATCATATCCGAATACGATACCGGTAATATAAATTACACGACGCCACGTTTCTCCGTGGTGTTATCTTTCTATGTCATGGTGCAATGAGCCTCAGATTTTGGTAAGATTTTGGTCATTTACAATGCAAGGCCGGGCTCACCCGTTGTATGCAACCTAAGTTATGACATAAAGGCCTAAAGCACACCGTACTGGCGCGCAAATTAAGTTATGGTGCTTATTATCAGTCCACGAGGAAAAAGAAAAAGGTTCCATTGTTGGTTTTTTCCGCGGTGATCATCCGATGTCTTAATCCCGGTTGGCCATGCAAAAAAACCAACCCGCAGCCTTGTGCCAACCACGCTTTTTTTTTCTCTCTTCTTCTTTCCACCGAACAAATCTTCTCTAGTGGGCGCCCGACTTCTCTCCTTCTAAAATCCAGCGGTAACCAAGTCACGTGGCATACCATGATCCCGTATGTAGCATGATATCGTACAAGGCAGAACCCGGCTCTAGCCGAGGAGCCGCATAAGCATCCGACGGAGACGGAAGGCTAGCGAGCGGTTAATCTGCGGTAGGTTAGCCAGCGGAATAATCCCCGCCCTGTGCGAAAACATCTCTCCAGTACTTGTGCAGTACAAGTACTCGCACCACATTATACCTAACTAATTTAAGCCCTAGCTAGGGCTGCCCAGAGCCAACTGCCCCCATTCGGTATCAAAAAAAACCCCCCCGCCGAAACGGACGATCCCACGTCACCATACCGCACATACGGTATCCTCTCCTTTCCAAAGCTAGGAACAAAGGTACAGGTACCGGTATTAACGATATCCGAGTGATCTTTTCTGACGAATGGCATGGAGTGGCGTAGCACCGCCCCCACACCACGTACCGGCGGTGGGGGCAGCCCTCCATGAGCCACACCTGGACACGGGACGGTACCTCAAAGAGCACTGGCACCAATGGGCTTAATCTTCCCGTATGATATTTTTAGGTCACTGGATGAGGCACCGCCGCCCGCCCGCCCGTGTCCGGGCAGTGAGGGGAAAGTCGAGCTCAGTTGGACGCCAGCCGAGATTCGTATGTTCATGACGGGAGTGTAGCCAGGAAACCCCAACACATCCCGATCCTCTCCGCAAAGACCAAGTGTCTACGGTAGCCCACCCATCCACAACGTACGACAACACCGACCATACGATATCTTAGCATCAGTCAATCGACCTATCTATTACTGCGCCTCAGTGATACAGCATGCGATTGCACGCGTCGCGAAGACGACATGACATGACATGCATACCGTATCTCCAGACCGTATCTCCAGAACAGCGAAGGGAAGAGTCTCGCGATTCCGGACTGATGGATATTCCGTTCCGCTTCGCGTTGATTGGTTGGTTGGTTGGTTGTGGTGGTGTGGTGGTGTGGTGGGGCTAATTCCCCTGTGGGAGAAATGGGTCGCCGGTCTAGTAATCATCCGTCCGGTCGGCGAGATACAGTAGGATCGGGGGAATTTTAAAACCCCTTTCCCTTTATATGGGCTCCCCGGAACCACCGATATATGAATAAGCGAGGGCTTTGAACGCTGTATGACGCGTTTGCAGTCATCCTTTGTTGGTATGATTTCGGGTATCGGTAATCTGTGTGGGGTTTCTCCGGGGTGTTGGTTGCTTGCTGACTGTAGAGTGAGGCGCTGCGCTGTGGTCATGGGAAATCACCCGTGGCTTAGTGATGGATGACTACCGGTATTCTGTGAGGGTGGTGAAAAAGTGTGGGCCTGAGGAGGAGGAGGTACCGGTATAGTAATTAAGGCATGATACCGGGAGGAAAGAAGGAAAAAAAAACCATGTGGGGGCACGGTAAATTGACGTGCGCACTATAGTACAGATACGAGGTACGCAAGATTCCCGGTGGATACTCTAACTTATCGAAGAGAGTGAATCATTCATTATACTAGATAGTGTCATGATGGCTTTTTCTAATCTTTTAGGACCACTGGTCGAGGCCGCCACCAATATCTCGCTGCTTTTGTAGCCTTGGGTGGTCGCCGTTCAATCGGTGGGTTACCAATCTTTTCCGGCAAGATACCGGTAGAAGGCAATGGAAGGGAAGAGGGGAGGGGAGGGAGGGGAAGAAAAATTGAGTCGCTGGAGTACCTGTGCGAGCTTGACTCTTACGGTAAAGTAGTCCTAGGCCTCAGGGACCCCGAACTATGCCATGCGATAAGCATAGTCCTCAATCTAGGCCAACTCTTCAAGTCAGACCCCAACCTTTGGTGTGTACCTATCCTAGCAAGTCCAAAGAAACAAAGAAACTCCACAATTGCGGAAACCCCCCGTTCACGATGAAAATGGTACTCCTGACTCGAAATTCCATATTCAAAAAGATTACTATCATACTACAACACTACAGTACTGTACCTGCACCATACCGTAAAAACTCGTAATATCCACTATCCCCGTGGGGCCCCGTAATCTGCGGATTCCGGGGTAAAAGCTCCCGAGAAGGATTAGCATTTTCCTGACACAGTCAGTTATATGGTCAGAAATCATGACTTACTTTGTTGGATCTCATTAGATGATATTAGCAATTCTGTTGGAACTTGTCCAGTCAGCCTATCCTGTGCTGACGAGTTCTTAGAGTACTCGAGTACTCTGATAATAAGCTTTGGGGGAAGTACCCCGATAACAGATGACAAAACACTCTCTGCATATATGACCACTACTGTGCTCGAGTACACGTTGGTATATCATACCCACCTACCTATACCCCCCGTAAAAATACCCCATACCCGTCCAACTATAATAGCAATCACAATCGCAAGCAAGCAAAACCCCATATTATAAAAACTAGAATAATTACCCCTGAGGCTATAATTATCATCCAGAATTCCCCTTTTTGGATTAAGGCGGGGGAGGAAGGTAAAAAAACAGGGCGAAAAATAATATCCCCAGGCCCTCCACTAATACAAAAAAAAAAAAGGAAATTTACACCTAGCCTTACGATACCAGGAAAAGGCAACTCCAATGTCTAACGTGAGGGTGATATGTACTCCCCATTCCCATCTATCATAATTTTCATAAACGAGTGATCCCCAATGACCTACAAACCCCACAACCACCACCACCGTTAAAACAAGGTGTGGCACAAAACACCGTCGATCTTCACAATGACATAATGATCTCCCACACAACATCCCGACTACCGGTATCATAATAACTAGTTATCATAACTGGTAGTTTACAATTAGACTACTCGTACAAGCCACAATGGTAACCTCATTGCACGAGAGAAGGGATGGATGGTTAAATTTATATCGGGATGATGCCTTCCTGCCGTCATTTATTATATTACACGTTTGAACGTAGTTATATCATGCAGGTATGAGTGTGGGGGAACTGGGGATCTAGAGTAGACTATCAACGGTGCGGTAGATGGGATGGATGGATGGATGGATGGAGTATTACTGGTATTCTATTATCATGCCGGTAATAGGGTACAGTAAACATCGTTGCTCCTCGTTTCTCGAAGGTGTATGATATTATGTACGGTATGGCACCGGTGCAAGTAAAGTAGACTTTCAATCTTGATTTTATCAGTCTATCCCACTCCTTCCCCGCCAATGTACAGGTGCGAGCACTTGTGCTGGAACGGCAGGTTTTCATTACTCCTCCTTATTCCCATGTATATAAGTTATACGGTACGATACGGGTTTATCCTACGGTGTACATTATACTTCATCGCACCGTAGTGCGGATCAACTCCGCCCGTGCAGGTTTTAGGCATCGGAAGCTCGATGCCAAGGCATCTAGAAATTGCTGTACCAGTGCTCGAGTACAGTGCTCGAATACGACCAAGTAGACAAGCAAGGAGGAGATGGATGGGTGAAAATTTTATATCTTTCCCCCCTCGGGTTCGTTCGTTCGCTGGGAATATTCGATGGATCTACAGTGCGTGATGCAGGGTTCAACATACATACAAGCTTAAGCATAGCGCGGAGTAATCAAATTTCCAATAAAACTGTAACCGGTAGGACACCTTTCCCTTCTGTTATGGAATGTCAAGAGCCGAGGGTTCCATTCAAACTCTTTGACAGATTACCTCTAAGCGTATCACGGTAGGCGTGGTCATTTCCCCTTTTCCATATGGTAGTTTTAAAAACTAGTTTTTTATATTCAGCATTAGACTATCATAGCGCAGTATAAATTCCCATTTTCTTTTCAAAAACTCCAAATTAGTAGCAGTAGTAAATAATTCTACCAATCCCAAAAAGTCTAAGCCATCCTCATACTCGTACATAACAATAAAACATACAATAATTTTGTACAAGCATAGACAGACGCAAATCATACTCGCACACAGCATATACAAAGCAACAAACACCAGACAACCCCAAAAGCAGAGCGAAAAGTCAAAGCTAAAGCAAAGTGGAGTGTGGAATCGCAAAAAAGAAAAAAAAAGAAAAAAAAGCAATAAAACGCCATCCTTTCCATGATTGTGATTTCCTTTCAGTAGAAAAAAAAACCCCGTCTTTCTAAAACAAAAAACAGAATCACAAAGAAAAGGAAAAATTATAAGATGAATACAAGTAACCGGTACGTTGTCACAAAAAAACAGCCATATGATAGAAAACCAAGACAGGCGCTGACTCTGCCATGATCGAAAAAATACTATGCACCCGCAACCCCGATCGACCAATAATAAAACCCGTAGCATAAAAAACCTGCCCAATGTTATCACCAGGTTTCCAAATCAAGAAAAATAATAATAGAAAGCTAAATTATTGCGAAAATGGAACTTGGAATCGAAAAAGAAGTGCGGAAGCATGAAGAAAGAATAAACTCCGGAGAAAGGAGAGTGTTTCCAAAAAATGATTGACGCCGGATATTCGTTTTCGCATGAGAATAAGGAGTGAAGAAAAAAAACCTCGTTCCCCCCCAAAAAAATTGAGAAAAGGATAGAAGAGAAAAAAAAATCAAAAACGAACCCGGCCGCTAGGTGAGGGTGGTCGGACTTAGTGACGTCATACGGCATTATTGCCATGTCTTGGCAGAGGACAACTGATTTTTTTTTTCCACGGCTGCTTCCATCCTTAGCATGAGGCGAGCAACATGTGCGTGTGGGTGCGCTTTTGTCGATCCACCTGCCGATCGCTTGCAACAGGATTTTCGAGAGAGTGTGCTTCAACGAGAAGGAGTGCTCATCATCATCACCATCATCATCGACGGAAGCGAAGCGATTGTATCTTTTTCTGGAAACATCTATTTGTCGATACCATGCTTAACCTAGAAAAGCCATCATATTAGCAAATTGTGCCATCACATTGGACGTAGACTTCAATTCGGTGGCATGCGCACACTATTATAGATCGGAGTGGTGCTTTACCTTTTTATGGCGAGTAAGCGCATCTTGTCTGCTGAACGTCTTTTCGTCATTACAGATCTCGCATCTAACTTTCTGCCTGTTTGTATTGTGAATGGTGTCTTCATGGCGAGTGAGATCGTACGGCCGGGAGAAGATAGTGTTGCAAGGTTTGTTGGTAGTAGGGTTAATCCGAGCACACTTGTGAGGGCCGGGGTGATGAGATTTGATACTCGAAAGCGGAGTGGATTGTCTGTGAGCTTCGCGTCTGTGCTTCGACATCTTGGTGGTGGTAGGGAATCTTTTTGTGCAGCCGGGAACCGTGCAAGTGTAAACGCCTCCGTTAGCCCTCGACTCAGCCGGCTTCGAGTTTGGTGAGCTGGCGGGATTGTAATCGTAGTCGTGCTCCTCCTCCTCAGGGACAGAGGCCTGAGAAACAAGATCGGACCCAGAGTATGTGTAAGGAAAGCAAATCTGTGCGTACTGTTGGTTGCCATTGCCAGCATAAAGCTGAGGGTTGAGGTTCATGCTCACGTCGCTCTCCCTTCTGCTAGTGGCCATGCTGCCAAAGCTCTCCTCGGTTTTGATGCCAAAACTGTGATCAGATTGAGCGTCATCATCACTGTGAATAGAGCCCTTATAGCTTCCACCATGAGCACTTCCATCCTGAGAGTACGCATCATCTTGAGGGAAAAGGCTGCCTTTGACGTCTTCCTCCTCAGGCTCGCAATAGTCGACGTAGGCGTCCTTGGGCGAAATAGTCTTGGGTGCCTCGCTGCCGGGACCAAAGCCCTGTTGAATCTGTTGTGAGAGGAGTTCGGCCTCCCTCTCAGCCTCCTGCTCTCGCTGGGCACGGGCAGTGCCAAACCCCACAGGTAACAATGAAGTAGTTCTTGAAGGTGACTGGGGCAGTGGGAACTGGTTAGTTCTGGCGGCGGCGGGGTGGAAGGGCGAGTTGGCACGGAATGGCGAGTGGCCACGAGTGGTCGGGGGAGTGGCGCGAGCCATCGAGTGCTGAGTTTGCGCCTGGTGAAGGAATTTCGGGAGCTTGGAGTTCATACTGTTTGAATCCTGCATCGACTGAGAAGTGATTGAAGTGCCAGGCGCAACGCCAGGATTGAAGAGCTCGTCTTGAAATGCGTCCGAAATTGTTCGACCAAGCTTAGGAGTGGGAGTGCGGATGTCTGATTCGGATCGTAAGTAATGTTCCATCCATGCTTCAACTAGATAAGAGGTATCCTCACTAAGTGCAGGCACTGGAGCACCGCATCCATCGGCGCCATCGCTCGGACCCGGCGAAGCAATGGGCGTAGCAGGGGAATGTAAATCCACATCCGATAGGGAAGGTCTCGAAGAGGCAGAAAACTGACTCTGGGTATGAGGCGAGAGCGCTGGCGGATCTTCGTCGTCTGAACCGTGATGTTGTGTTTGGATCATCTGGACCATGTTTGAACCTTGGTTCCTAAACTGCGGGAGAGCCTGAAGGTATTGGTGTTGTTGCTGTGGGGGAGGCTTCGAGAAGTCGTTGTTGTCGGGTCGAAAGTTGGAGTAGTAGGGTAACCCGGGTCTTGAAATATGGGACTCGGACTGTGGTACAGTCGTGGGGAATCCATTTCCAAACTTTGAATTCGGTGTAGGTGAGGCCCTGTGCTCAAAGGAGTGGACCGAATCGTATCTCCGATTAACCTGTTGTTTTTGATGGTGATCCGCGGAGATATGCGTTCCATCATCGTATAGCTGAAAGTCTTGCGGCGATTGCTCGGTAGACATGATAGCCACCCTGGAGCGAGAAGGGGAAGGTGGTGAGCGGGTAGATAGAGTGGCAGCTGAGGGGGGCCCGGGAGCCCTTTGTAGGCTGATGTGAGGATTCAGGTGAATGTTTCGGGTTGAGGATTGAGGGACTGAGTTGTATGGGAGAGCGTAGTCGATTGAGGACTCGTAATCGATAAATCCGTTGTCGAACTCTTGCAGCTTCTGCCTCTTCTGGGAATCGGTGAAGGAGGAAGGCGAAGGGTTATAAACGGAAGTGTAGTGTGACAGGATATAGGGGGTTGTTGTTGGATAAAAGGGACATTGACGGGAGGGTGACGGAGCTCTCATGATAAAAGTGGATGTTGTCGAAGAGGGAGTTAAAGCTCGGCTCGGGAGGGACAAACGACCTTTATGTAGATAGGATGACAATTCAGTCTCGTGGCTCGGAATTCCGGAAGTAGGGTGCGATGACGCTGTACTAGTAGTGTAGGTCTTGGGTTAGATTAAAGCAGCGAATGGGGTAGCGGATAGTTTATGGTATTGGAGGGGTGGGAGGAACAATGGGTGGAGAAGATGTGAGTAATAGGCACTCCGGGAAGCACGCTATTATTTGGTATAGGACGACAGACAAGGGGGAGCAGCAAAAAGCTGTTGGGAAAGGATGTGTTTGCGTTCTTCTTCTCGTTATGTGGACTGCGTTGTGTGTGCTCGTGTGTTCTCTGAACGAATTCGGAGGAAGAGTGTGGAACTTACTAGAACTTTATATGATAGACAAAGACGTAGCAGCACACAGCAAGCTGTGAGTGCACCCCGAAGACCACCTTAAGTTAAGCAAGGGCAATGATGATTGCGAATGCTCTTTCGTTCGTTTTTCTCAATGGCGATTGGGATTTGATCGGCGATATTATCAAGGTGTTGTCTGTAGCAGTGGGAGCTGAGGAGGAAGTTTGATAAGTGTACTGCACTTGCGATAGTTTGCTAGTTGTAGACCACCGTCGTCGTCGTCGTAGTCGTAGTCGAGGGGCTGAGCGGCGAAATGGGATGCAGCTGATGGAGTTGAAGATTGGCAACGTTTGTCGGGACTACCTTGTTCCAGTTGAAGCAAGGGATTATGTTTTTGGTTTCTGGAGGAGACATGACTGCACATCGTGGACATATTATATGAACGGTCCTTTACGGTTGGAAGGTTGGAAGGTTGGCAGAGGGGATTGTTGGGTGGGAGAAAAAATGAGCTGCGTCATAGGGAAAAGGATGGAATAGGAAGTCAAGCGAAAAAAAAAAGGAAAAGGGTTGATTACGGCTGCAACCGCAGAGTCCATGTCCTGTCCAGCCTCACACCACACAAATCTTTTGGTGTGAGATTGACCAACTGCATCAGGGATATGCACCGGCCAGAAGACAGGGCCTCTTTTCATCCCACACTCCAAAGCTGCTCCTTCGGTCCAAATATTAACACCATTATTATGATAGCAGCAGATTTTTATCATGATGATGAATAAGCGAAATACCTCGGGGTAATGTCACTACTCGAGTAGCGAGAATTTCGGAGAAAAACGAGAATAGGATCCCCACCCCCACCAAATCATGATTTTTTGGCAGGAGAAAGAAGAGAAAAGACCAAGATTTCGTCACAAGAATATTATTATTCCTTTCCCCACCTATCTTTTTTTCCCACTGCTTAAGATGCATCTACAGTAGTAAACCCAAACTTACTTAAGCGAGATCGGAGTATAATGCGCGAAGGTAGGGTCCATTTTTAGAAAGAACGGATAGAAAGGGACCGAATTTGCAGCACATGGTACCAGTGCCTAAGTACTGTATGTAGGGTATGATGGAATTGTTCTGCGCCCGTTGTGGCAGTACCTTTTGGTGTGCTCAGCATGTCAAAATTCTCCCGGGTTGCAAAGTCGTTGCAACTGGGACGGAACATCCTGCCCAGCGCAGAAATGAAGCCGAGGCCCATGGCCTCGCGCGTGTCAATTTGGTTACACAGCCAACCACAGATACCTCCGCTCCTTTCATTGGCAAGTTAATGCCACTTTTTAAGGGAGACTGCTAAATCATTTCACTTTTGCGCTGAAAAGTACCCTTTCACACCGCGCCTCTCCTTCCCTTTACCGCTCCACTTGTACTATACATTCCCCCTTCCAATGCCCGAGCGCGGTACAAGCCACCGCTTTTTCCCCGCCGGCTGGGTCCAGGCCTCCCTCTCTCCCTCCACTGCCATCTCCACCCCATCCATCGCGCCTGCATTGTCACGCATCTCATGCAGCCGCTATGCGAAATTTCTACTGTGCAGATTCGTTTCTACCAACTCCACGGAACAGGCATTTAACTCAATCAACCAATCAATCACCCCCACCCTTCCTATTTCTTTTTGCACAATTGTTGGGGAAGACGGAGCACGGTATCACGCTCTCTGCAACAACGACAAACCACGTAGATACGAGTAGACAGGGAGAACAAGCACAGTGCATAACTGCACTGTGTGGTCCTTTTTCTTTTCTTTTCTTTCCTTTCAATTCTCCAGCTTGCCAACGCCTACGAGTGTTAATTCCGCCGTCTGTCCCGCCCGCTGAACAGAGACACGGGGCGGGGCGGGGAACAGGTGGGCTCGGGGTTACCGAGAAATTAAGACAAGAGATCCAAGCCGTTGATGATGTAACAGGTCAATTCCCGCCTGAAAGTAGATGAGTACGTAAAAATGCAGCTTACATACTTATCCTACCACATACCACAGTAAGTAGGATGCCCCTCGCTACCCGGAACACAACCCCACTCCTCGCCGACTCTGGCACAGCGTAGCTGCGTAACCTCCGATACTCCCCATATAAGCTTACCGTACCTACGCACCATCACTATCCGCTACCCCTCGGGCGCTAACGAAGCTGGTAGTACCGTGGAATGCATGGATTAATAAACAGCATCTCAGCAGGTAGCGAGAAAGAAAAAAAAAAGGGAGGACCCTCCATGAGGGCGAGCTCAATTCCCACCACCTTGCCTCACCTTACTTTATCCAGTTATCATGCCCCGGACCCCCCCACCACATTCGCCTGCGTAGAGCTATACTAGTACTAAGATCTAGATAATCGAAGATAAAAAGAAATAAAAAAGTTTATCTGAACTTACTCGAGTACCGTACTTGACTACCGGTACGCGCCGGGGAGAAAGGGGATACCGCTGGCACGATAACTAGCGGATGCTGGATTTGTCAGATCTTTCTTGCACACTAATGGATGACCACGCGAGATCGTAGCCACCAGCACCGTACCGACCGAGTCTTTTTTTTTTCCTTCTTATCGGCCGACCCAGCAATTCGATGAACAGTTTGATCTTCGAAGCTTGAAAATAAACATCAGCAGGAAAGAAGGGAAGAAAAAAGCCAATCTTACCGAAAGAACGTATCGTAGTACTAGTACATGCTCAGGCACTTAGAAGTATAATAATACAAATTACCGTGCCTACCGGTAGCGTCTCGTTAGTTAGCGAGAGTAAATATCGGTGTATACTGTACCTTAACTCCTCTCGTCGAGACCCGAGAACAAAGTTTCCCCCTCCAAAACCATAAGAAAAATACCCTATCGGGTCATCGGACTTTACTCCACCGCTGCCGTAATCCCCCTCAACCATGCCGGTACCTTCATCCCATACCTGGAAATCCTGTGCTACAGAACAATTCTAGAAGTTCACCCCTTCTCCCCCACAATGCCGCCAACGAACGAACGGAGTTTAGTTTGGTTCTATCGATAACATTCTGCAAGTGCAACTTATCCAGCCAATACGATCGTGCAGGGAGCTCGTGTGGTTGCGGCGAGGACTTTTCCTCCTTCCAAAAAAGCAAAAGGGGGGGAAAGAAAGAAAAGAAAGGAAGTTCTGGAACCGTTTTTGGGGAACCGAAAGAAAAAAAACTTTTTTTTTTTTATCCGCAGATGGGGTTTTGTGGATGGATGGGTGGGTCCTATTGAAGGTCTGGATTCCCCTTTTTCCCCCCCACAATCCTCTACTACTACTACCGGTATGGTAGCAGTGCGGGTACCAGTATGCGAGAACTAGGGTATTACTGTAATCTTTAGGGCATCCTACCGTAAGAATAATACTCGAGTACCGTAGTGCTTTCCAAATCGTTGTCGAGAAAATCGCTGTCCACAAGCTGTCCGATATTCCCCGACCGACCGACCGGGCCGACCGACCGATCGACCGAGGAACTGACCCAATGTCCCAGGCTAGTGGCATCAACTCAAGGCAACCAATCCCCGCCGGCCACCCTCTTCATTTCGGGCATTCTTTCTTGGGGGAGAAATTCCGTGCCTTAGTAACCGATCACCGAGATCAACAGCAATTCTAAGGCTAGCTCAAAAAAAAAAAAAGTAGGCTGAATTTGCGCAATTGATTTTTACAAAAAATGAAGGATTAGCACAGCAAATGGATAAGCAAAGTGCAGTGCGATCTAATACTCGCAGTGCACCGAGCTCAGTGTGCAGCACAACCACCCGATAGATTAAGGCATGGAATATCGGTAGATTCAAAAGCACACTTTCGAGAAAGAAAAAAAAAAAGGGAAGAAAAAAAACCACGCGATCCCTCCCACAAGCCTAACCATCTTTATCCCACTAATGCCGGACGAGGCTAGCGCAGACCATGTCAAGCGGTCGGTTCCGAAGTTTGATCTGGCCTGCATCATCTTTCATCTTTTTTCTTCCCCAACTTTCACCAAACCGCAGGCTTGAAAGTTTTCGCTTGTGGATGTGGGTGTGGATGCTTGTGGTGGGGCTGGCTGCGCCTGATCCTGGCTAGATCATAATTATGCATTAAGCATCCCAAAGCAGACAGGGATAGCTTGACTTAATCTGGCTTGGCCTTTTTTTTCTAACGCTGAATTCCCACCCATGTGGATACCGGCTGGCATTATGACGGTTGGTGACAGTAGTCTAAATGATCCACGGCTTTTTCCTTCGGGATTGCAGGGAAATAATCCGGGCACTGTGGAACGGCATGATTATGATGATGATGATAATTATTATTTTTGGCTTTTTTCTCTCCTCCTTTCTCCGTCTCTTCCTCTTTGGCTTTTGTGGAGCGAACACCGAACAATTGCGTGCGGCCCATGTGGGAAAAAAGGAGCTTGCATATTATGAATTCCTGGTTCGATCAAGTTAAGATAAGATCGACCGTTTTTTTCACTTTTTACAATGTAATTCTGCTCAATGTTTTGCCTGCTCGTTACGGGGCTCTGCCAAAACATAAGTTGTTGCAAAACAAAAAAAAATGAGGTGTCGCATGCCAAGTTTTTTAGAATTCCAAGTTTTTCTTGTATTACCGTATGTATGATAATATTTCTATATTTATCGATTCGGTTCATGCTTTGCTCTCCATCCATCCCTACCGTATCATATCGTAACGCCCCGGTTGATCGCGGAAGCCCATCGGAACGAGGCCATCTCAAACCCAATGCTTCCATTCCACGCTTCGATAACTTTCTGCCCTGCCCGCCCTGCGCAAGCTCGGTTGATCCAGTTGTAGATCTTAACCGCTACCGATTGACACTTGTCGCCCTCTCTCTCTCTACTACGGTATCCATCCATTTAACCTCCAATCATGATCACCGGTGATTCATCCATTAGACGTGGCCCGCTATAGATGTAGATCCCCACTCCATTTCAACTCCGATGATACCGTATCGTATCTCCACAGCTACCATCACTACGATACCTACTAAGCCTCATCCCGCCCTCCCTCACCCCGCCCTCATCTCCGCCCTACCGTACTGTATGTATGTACACTACAATGCTCACGATATCATTTACAAGCAAAACAAAAAGAAGAAAATGTATGATATAATAAATTCCAACATAATATTACCATAAGGCTCGTGCAGATCTCACACACACAACACCCCACAATTTTTCTCCTTTCCGCCAGAAAAAGCCATGTGCGAGCCATGGATTAGATCCATCCATCCATCCTAGCTTAAAAATAATCGCACCTAGCTCAGCCCAGTCCCAGCCGACCGTAAGTAAGCGCGATTTGGATTGGATGCCTTTTTTTTTTCTTCTATCATACCTGCATTTTGCGGCTTTTCCATTTTTTTTGCACTTTTTTGGTTCGGTTTCTACGGGAGGAGAAAAAAATAAATACACGTGGCAGCCATGACTCCGCCACCAAAAAGTGTGGCTCCCACACCCCTTTTTCTCCTCCTGGGCAGTGTGGGGCAGTTGAAAATTCGGTTCTGGTTATGCAACAGGCACGCTAAGCTTGTTATGGAATGGATTGGTTATTGTAAGATTTGAAGTAAGCAGTTGTGATTGGTCGTTGGGATGGATCTTTTGTTTTCTGGGTACGGTAAAGGCGAACCGTTTTAGGGGGAGGGGTATGATACGATGATTTTGAGATGGATGGATGGGGGATGCCGATAGGGCAACAAAATGGGGCTGGAGGTTACAGTAGGTATGATAGGTAAGTTTATGCGATGGGATGGCAATGATCTACAGCGCCACATTCTACTACCATGCTCTACTACTCCAACTGGGTAGTTTTCTACTGTACTCGTACCTGTAGAACTTATGACAGCTGCGGGAAGGGCAAGGCGATGAACCACCGGTATTATGCGATCCATCATCATCATCATCATCACAGTTCCTCCTTTCTTCAGCAAGTCGTTGGCCGACCCAGCGCAGCGCAGAATCATCCAACACATCGACGAAGCTGATCAATTCCTACCTAGACTACAAACTCACCACTCTTTCCTTTTGCTCGTTCGTCCGCCCTAAGTCTAGGTATCATGTGCCCGAAATCCCGGAGTCTCCGAACAACGCCGTGCTGGAGAGATATCTTTGTTGTCGCCCCGTGAGGCTCTAACAGCATCATACCGGCACGCCCGGGAAACGCTTTCCCCTTCCGTACTTATCCCCTTTCCCGGAGGGTGCGGGAAAGTAGTGAGTGAGTGAGTGAGTGAGTGAGTGAGTGCGATCGTCGCGGGGGGCGGAAAAATGTAGGCACAGGAACCGGGCGGAAGGTGGAGGATAGATCGGAAGCTCTTGCTGGCCCGTTCGTTGGTCGCTATCATCACCGTGCAGATATCGTCGTCGCCGCTTCGTTTCATGAAATTTCGGCTTCTTCCGAGCTTACTTGCTTAATTCTTGAAACTCTTGAAACCTGTTTTTCTGGCATTTGATGTGCCTGCGAATACCGTATCTTGTGTTCGCCTGTGCATGTATGTACGAGTATATATTTATGTATGTATGTATGCACGTGCACATAGTTTCCCCTGAAGCGCGCATGGACATTCTCATTCTCCCCCTCTCTCCCCCTCTATTTCATCGGTGAGTATCGAGGGGGCAAAAAAATAGATAAGCTACTTTAATATGATAGGTACGGTATTGGTTATAGTTTTAGAAGACTGCCGGTAGCCTACCGGATATCCCCACAAAGCAGTACAGTACCAAACAGGCAATGCAATTATAACATAATACTGTATGCATAGCACTGCATCGCAGGATAGAGAGTACCGGCAAAAATCCCCGGATGTTGTGCTAGGCCATTTGTTAAGCATTAAGAGTGAGAAAAAGAAAGCGCTAGTAATCCGGTCATGGTATGGCCAGCCCCCAGCAGGCACTAGTATCTATCATACCTCAACATTTTGGAAATAGCCGTAACCCGCGCCTGCAATCTAGTGCTCACGATCGAATTCCTTTAAAAATCGCCGAGTAGTTGTCCTTCCTGCGGGTAGTCAGGCGGTATGTTCTGGTATATTTCTTTTGTCTTGTTTCAACCGGGCTGTGTTTGCCGGGTTTTTCCCGTCGCGCAGCCAAGGAGGGGAATTCGGATGCCCTGGCACATTTCATCTCCCATTTGAATACTTAGGATAGTCTAACCAAGTAAACAATTCCCTAAAAAAACAAATAAAGTGAACGAATCAGACACCCCCTCATGCTGTATGATGGCAGGCAGGTCGGACCGCAGGAGTGTGGTTAGAAGTTCCCATGAATTAATGCTAAAAGCACTGTACCACAGGAGCTTACCGTGCCGTAAAAGCTTGAATAATTGGAACGACACTAGGACGTCAAGAATTTCCCCCTTTGGTTTGGGGTACTCCTTCTCAGCCTTCAGATGAGTATGTAAAAAAGAAAGATGCGATAGACCTCACTAGGAGGGGAAACTCTAACGTCCCAAGGAGATGCTCTCAATCGTTCCTGCCGAGCCTCGATCTCACCTGACCCAGCTACCGTACCACGAACCAGTATCCGACCACCGGCAATGTGCCAGTAGCACAGCAGCAGCACGTTCAACACCTGTCAGATCCACCGATCCATCCGGCCGTTCCTAAAGTTCCCAATGTTTAACTTTAGCTCAGCTCCGCCACACTCTCTACCGTGCCTGCGGTACAGTATCTACGGCATAACAACCACCATCACAACCCAATCAAATCTGCACCCACGCCCAAAGAAAGTTAATCCGGAGTTTCCCTCACCTGAGCCAGCTGAAGAAATAACGTACATAGTCCTCACCTCCCTCCACCCCCCGCATTTTGTGTTTCAGATGTTGCACTTTCTCTGGGTTCGCTTCCGGGCTTTTCCCTCTGTAAAAAGTACGCGCGTAAATCTCACTGAACCAGCGATTCACAAACCTAGTTGGTGGGTGGGTGCGATGCAGTAAAGGTCGAGTGCCGCAGATTGCCTACCGCACTCGCGTATCGAGCAAGAATGTCTCGGGTTTCGCCACGATTAAGTTTTAGAGTTTTTTGGCTCTGGCTTTTGTGGCTTTTTGGCTTGATTCGGCTGGTTGTGCTGGATTTTTTTACCGTATGGGGTCTAGTATCATACATACCTTATTGTGCGATGCGGTGCCTCGATTGATCCACGGATGATGTTCCAACGTGCCTCGAAGCGGTAGGTTGAGGAAATGAAGTGATTCCTGAAGTCAGGTTTTGCTCTCTAGGCTGAACGCTCTGCTATCGTGCCCTCCGTGCAAGATTTGTGGTCGTCACCCCATTACGTACGAGCAGCCTGCTGGAGACACAACTTGGTAGGTGGTGAGGTGCGTTCGGCAACGTAATAGTGAGGTTCTGTATACTAGGGCAGCAACCCCTCTGCTGGTAAACACCAGTGACCACAGTTTGGATCGGGGACCCCGGCGAGCTGGCTACCATAAGAACTTGGATAATTGGATCGTGTGCTAGGTGGTCTAAAATTTCCTCACTGGGAAAGGAGCGAACCAAGAAACCTTCTCTCTCAGAGACAAAGGAAAAGAAAAGAACCACCAGCCTTACCAGGAGAGGCAACTCCAACGTCCTAGCACATTGTCTAATTATCCGAGTTCTTACTGATAGCAATACTCTCTTTGAACACCTCTCGCCTTGTTACTGCTATTGTTCACAGCCGCTCAGACAGCTCGGGCCAGCTGTGTAAGTTTTAACATGTCCTGATACCGGCAGGAGTTGCTCACATATACTAACTAGGCAGGTAAGCGCAACCGCAATGATCCCAAACAATCCGACCTAGAAGTAGGTAATACTGAACCTAGGCTTCCGAGTGAGGACTCAATTGCCGGTAAAGTCATAAAGCTTCAGAAGGTTACAGAGAAAGATCTATCTGGGGGATTCCGTTGCTGGAAAGGTGATAAACTTAAGGAGGTTAAAAATAAAAGCAAAAACAAATCTCACTTTTACCCAAGGGTTTACTGACTGGTTGTTAGAAGACTGATATGCTCAATCTCCAGCTTTTGCATCTAACCGAAAAGGTAAATAAGGGATTCACACGAATGGAGGGTGAAATAAAAGCCTGCGACAAGATATGAAGGAGGCATTCCAAAGAACCCACAGGCGGATATCCTTACTGTGGTATTCGAAATTAATAACTATGACTTGGCGTTAAAAGTTTTGATTACGATCACGTTGCACTAAGATAAATTGACCAATAGAATTGATTCAATTGATCAATGGAGACTGAGGGTAGAAATAACACTGAGGACACCATAAACGACACCAATATCGTAACCTCACAATGGTTCAAGTTTGCTCTTCCTTCACGGTGAAAAGGAAAAGACAGAATTGGAAAGGTTTACCGGTAGGAATGGTTGTAGGGCCGTGCGATAGATTGTGTGGCCTGGAGATGGTGTGTGATCTTGAAGAAGAGTATGGACAACATCAACTGAAGATCGAAAACAGCAAGGCACCCGTTCAAAACGTGAACCTTTCAACCATGATTTTTGAAAAGTGGGGTGGTCTGGTCTAGCCGTTTTTGGCTGGCCACCCCCACTAGCGTACTCCGATTTTCAACCTAAATTCACAGCAAAATTAAGCGTATTAGTAAGTAAACAGGATTTGCCCCGGGTGGTTGCAACCAGATTTGCCATATGCAACATTATCCCGTCGGCGGCCTTCTCTTATCATGCTCTTTATCTTTGGATACCCTTGCCGGTACTGATTCCGGCTGTAAGATCTTTTGCCACAAATGCTATCCGGGAGCAACTAACAAATATGTTATTGTAGTTCATTCTGAAAGGTGGATTCGATACCGGAAACTCGGCAGGTTGGCCTGGAGAAAAACCCCGCTCAGAATCAACGCAGAGCAGAGTCTTCAGCCGGGGCTGCGCTCTCCCAACGATATTTGCGAGTTCTAAATTTAATAGAATGTTTTTTTTTTTTTTTTTTTTTTTAAATATAAAAAGATTAACCC
>Ga0307507_10006217_pt1 | contig 18582 bp, 7 predicted proteins | sample 7_EM_MG_FD_207223 | JGI IMG/M metagenome (GOLD analysis project Ga0307507, IMG submission 207223) | Populus trichocarpa ectomycorrhiza microbial communities from riparian zone in the Pacific Northwest, United States - 7_EM | ecosystem: Host-associated > Plants > Roots > Unclassified | place... | reverse complement strand
AGCGGCAAGCTAGTACTCTAAGTTATTAACTTCTTAACCTCCTTCTAAGCCGCACGTTTCTTAAAGGATATATTAGCTAGGAACGCATAGGATACTCTTTAATTATACTAGATTAATATCTACCTAGGACCCCCTAATTAAATCATTTATAATATAGGAAAGAACTTCTTATCTACGGAGTTTCGGCAATAGGTAAAGGCAATAGCAATTAAGGTTAAGGAAGTCCCTATTAAGGCATATAATAGTATTAGAAAAGTGGAGCAATATTATACACTATTACGCCGCGTATATAAAATTATTTCTTTAAAACTAAAGAGTATTAATAAAGAGCTTATCTTACAAATAGCTGTTAAGGCTATTAACGATTCCGCTGGCCTAGATGGGCTCATACCTATATTGCTAGTCTTTAGCACCTACCCTTAAATAACTAATAATTCTCCACTATCTCCCTCTATTGTGTAATAAGCTAAGGCTATTTGCAAGGCAATAAAGGAGGTATAACGTCTCTACGCCACATACCAGGTCAACAATGTACTAGAAATAAGAAATGGCCTAAACACCTTAACTACGCTTAATCTGCCACTCTAATTAGAGGTACGCGTATGGCGTAAAAAGGGAGGATAGTTAGGCCTATATAAACTTATTACAATTAATAGTTAAACTTGTATTATTTAGATGCCTTATAGACCTACTTAATTCCGTTTAACTGTTATTAAGCCCTACTATAAAGATAACAGTTCTGAGCCTTTATAGAATACCCTAGAAGATGCCCTAGAGGAGAACCATAATTAACATGCCCTAGAAGGCGACTACGATTCTAATACAGTTATAGTAGATATGCCGCAACCATAACGCGGTAGAGGTCGCCTAAAGGGATTATAAAATCGCTAACATCTTGTCAAATTTAAAGAGCAATTCATTACCGCCATTAAGAGTAGAGTTAAGTTATTAATAGCCTTTATAACAGCTAAAGAGAAGGCTAACTTTAAGCTCACAAAATAGCTCTAAAAGGAAGGCTATATTATAACTCTAGGAGCTCCTTTCTAAGCATCTAATAAGCAGGAGATCAACGGTCTCATTATAAAAGGAGTCTTTAAATTTGAGAAGTATAACCCTACTAAGTTTAATAGAGTTCGCATCTTTAAGTTAAGAATGGTTAATAAGATTAAGGGCAAAGTTACTAATACCCCATTTAAGAAATTAAGGCTTGTTATCTAAGGTTACAACAATAATAGTAAGGAGGTAATACTTACGCAATCTCCTATAATTTAACGAGCTAGTTAGTAAGTTATTATTATGCTAGCTCCCTCCTTAATAAAGAATAAAATGGCGGTTTATTTATAAGATATTACTTAGGTCTATACCCAATTAGAGACGCACCTTTAGCGCTTAATATTGGTATACCTTCTAGAGCAAACTCGCCACCAATATCCCAAAGATATAATTATGGTTGTGCTTAAGCCATTATATAGAATTGCAGAGGCAGAAACCTATTGGTGGGCTACTTATAGTAAGCACTATAAAGAGAAGCTTTTAATAACTACCTCTATATTTAATCCCTGCTTCCTTATTATAACTATAGGAACTCTATTTGGAATTGTTAGCATATAAACTAATAATACAATTATCTTAGGAGACGCCCAATTCTTAGCTCTTAAAGAAGATAAGCTAGTAAAGGCAAATCTTATAGCAAAGCTAAAGGAAAAGCTTAATTTAATAACACTATTACTTTTTAATAGATGCATCCTCTCCCTAAATAAGGATTCTATTACTTTACGCCAGAAGGGTTAAGGCAAGAAGATTAATGTTATTAACGTTAATTCTCTAAAGCAAGGATATGTGGAGTAACGCGCTTATAAAGCTTATGTTGCGTCTATCTGTTAACCTAAGGCTTTATTTAATCTCTCTATTGCCGCCTAACACTAGGAACCAACTAAGGACGACGTTCTTGCCCTAAATAAACATCTTTCCTGGCAAATAAACCATCTTGATTAGGGACTACTTTATATACCTATTAATCTTCCCACTACTAAGCTCTTTATATTTGTTAATAGATCGTTTATAAATAATAAAGATTTTAGCTCCTAGTTAGGATATAAAATTATTATTACGAATAAATCTACTAGAGAGAATGACTTTATAATCCACGGCAATCTTATCTATTAGAGCTTAACTAAGAGTAAGCGTATTACTTAAAGCGTTCTAGCGTTAGAGATATATGGAATAGTTAGCAGAGTTAACATAGTAATCGCAATTGGAACTACCTTAAAGATAATTATAGATTGACTCGAACTTTCTGTTATCCCTATAATTGTATATACCGACTTATACTCCCTCTATAAGTGTTTAGTCAAGCTTGGTACCACAAAGGAGAAGCGCCTTATAATTAATATTATGGCACTTCAGCAATCCTATAAACGGTAAGAACTCTTTAAGATTTAATGGATTAATAGCCAAGACAACCTAGTAGATGCAATAACAAAGGCAAACCTAAATAAGGCTTTAGAAATATTCATTAACACAAACACTCTACGTATGCGAGTTAAAGGTTAGATTAAAAGGGAGTAGGAGCACAATAATCTGCAGACCCTAATTCCAACCAGCCAATTAGGATTTTCTATCCCCGGGATAGAAAATCGCTATTGGCTCGCTTATAACTAGCGCCTTAGCGGCCTAATAGGACGTCCACCAATAACTCCTAAGCAAGAAAGCACCACGTGCTAAGAGGCAAATTTTAGGACAGCGAGACTTATATTACAATAGAAATAGTAAGTAAGAAGGATTGATATTTGGTACGCTAGTCAAGCGGTATTTGTATATAGATGGCAACCACAAAAGAAGAGTTACCAGTGTCGGGAATAAGGCAAGCGGTCGTCACGTGTCACCGCGGCACTAGTATGGCGAGGAGTCTTAAGCTCCTTACCCTTCCTCATTCCAATACAATCAAGCTTTTAACCAACATCACTGTAACCTACTCGAGTAGTCGTTATTGGTGAGTCACCCTGTGTGACCAACAGTTTCTTTATAAATAGAATAGGGGAAGTAAAAGGGGCCTAACTTGGCTTAATAAACCCCTTATAGAGGCTATCAATTAAGTACTACTTAGTTACTTTTAGTTCCTCTATAGTTTGCTAGTAAAGGGGGCTATAGCCTAGAGAGTTATTGGCCTTTAGTTAAATCTTATAATCGTAGGTTTAGTAGGGGGGCAATATGTTTAAGGCTGTTTTTAAGAACGCGTCCCTATAGTCTAAGAGGTATACAGGGAGGAGGTGCTTGACTAGCTCCTTATTAGTTTCCTCTACTAGCCCTTCTTCCTTCTTATTAATAATCTGGTTAATTTTATATAAGCTAGTTATAAAGACCTTATTATCCTTCTAATATATATTAAAGTGGAAACCTATGGCGCTAATTGCCGCGATGTCTACTATAGGGAGGTTGTGTAATAGTAGGGGTGTCCGTGGCCTTAGGGGCCTTTAGTGTATTAGCGTTGTCTTTACTTCTTCTAGCTCTTATTACATCTTCCAAAGGTTATCCTTTGCGTCCTACTGGTACGTCCTCTTCCCTATTAGCTAGATCTCCGCAATTTAGAAGTCGTTATTATCTGTTCCACTTCTGTAAGTAAAGTCCTCCTCGGCTGCAGTCCTTTAGGGGAGTATCCTTATTAGTATGGAGTTCCTACCGGCCTTGCAACGGGCATCTTCTTAGGCGAAGGCTAGGTCGCGATCCCTAACATCCTACTAGTGGATAGGGTCAGCCTTCGCGGCTAATGTCTTATAGTTGGTGCGGATTTCTCTAATAAAGAAGGGTAACTTTAGTCTATTTTCCAGCTAGATAAACTACCTTTATTAAATATTCAGCTAAATATTAAAGTAGGACATCTATTTTTGGCCAAGGATTATATTATAGGACCCCAGGTCTAGGATACAGAAAGGGATACCAAATTAGCGCTGTCTATTAATAGCAATATATAGCTTTAAGACATAGGTAACTGGCTTACTGGCTTAGCCGTTGTAGCCTTTTACTTAGACAAGCTTCTCTAGTTAGGTAGCATTTACATTTAAGAACTTAGCAACGTTATTTGTATAAGCAGTATTTATAAAAGTAAAGCCATTTACTCTAGTGTTAATAAGGGCAGTTATATTAACTCTATATCCATTTTAAGATACTATATATAGAACTGTAAAGCGTTTTCTACCTATTAGCTAACTTAGATTAATCTCCTTAAGATTAATAGGATACCCTAGGGGGGAGTCTTTCCTTAGGGTTCTTCTTTTCCCAACTTGTTAAACATTTCTTCTTCCTCTATCTCCTTAATATTAACTATGTCCTTTAGCTCTAGGCAGGATAAAGCAAAGTAACTATCCTTTCTATAATTAAAGCACGTGACTATAGTAGGGTTAATTAGGGTGTTACGACAAGTATTAGCTAAAGGTGTAGTATATAATGGGTTAGGCGAGGCTTATAGGTAGGCCGCTATAACCGCTTTTGGCGTATAGGCGTTTGTGGTTTATCTTTTAACGCCAGCTCCCATTACTATAGTAGATAGGTTATAGTTACTACAGAACCGCTTTAGTTAATTAGAATAAGCATTAATTTATTTTAGTTCTAAATCTAGTGACAAGTATTAGGCTATAAGTCTTTAGTAGGTTAGTAGGTTGTCTAAGGCTACTATAATCTTCTCTTATAGTTAGACCGTTAACTTGTTATATAGGTCTAGATGGTAGTTCTTAGTAGGAACCTGGCCTTCGCCTGCTAGGTATAAGAATTAAGTTTAAAACTTAGTAAAGGATTAGTTTGGTTTTATTATTAGGTAATTATAGTTATAATAGGCATCATGTACTTTATTTAGATTAACATAAATAGCAGCTAGATGCTATATTATCTTATTAACAGATATAAACTAAACAGGTAACTTGTCCTTAAACTTAGCTTAAAGGTATTACTAGGCGTCCCTAATAGTTTAGCTAAAGAGGTAGAGCATTTTAGCTTCTTTAGAGGGGAAATGGTTATAGTTAATATAAAGCTTTCCTTATACCTAGATTCTTTAGTTCTTAAAGGTTAGGTCTATGCCATCTAATAGTAGTAGGGGGTTAGGGAGCTTAACGGACTTTAATTGCTTTATTATTATGTCCGTACTCTCTAGTGTATTATATTTAGTTAAGCGAATGGGTTAACTGGGGCTTTATAAAGGGGAGGCTGGGCTATTTTATAAGGCAGTAAGGCTTTCCAGGATCTCCTTTAGAGTCTTTTATATGCTTTAGGCTTGAAGATAATTAACCTTCTAATTAGCTGCAAGAGCACGAATCTGCTCATATATACCTATAATATTGTCATTATCTTTAATTTCTAATCCTAATTGGATCTCGTGTTCCTCTTAGGTAGAGGCAGGTCTTTTAAATAAGCTTGCTTTAGGTACCATTGTTGGCTTCCTAAGGTTTATTGGAATTGTATAATTCTGGGGTTTTTTTGGGGAGTGCAGGTCAAGTATAGTCTGGCCTATAAATTGGGATATTGTCAGGGCCTTCTCAGGCGTGATAGTGAGTTTTTTAGTGTCTAAGTATAACGCGTTAACGCGTCGTTGCAGACGAAGGTCTTCTTTTAGGGTAAGATATTATTAAGGCCTTCCCAGGCAATATAGGGAGAGCTTAGTATAATATAACAGGCTTATATAAATGCTTCTAAACCAAAGCTTGTAGATTGCTACTATACAAAAATACTAAGCTAAGAAGAAGAAGAAGACTAGTAGAGACTAGCAAGATATAAAGGGGTTAGTAAGGCGCTAGCAGTAAGCAAGCCAACAGCGATCTGGTAGAATATGGTAGAATTTAGCAGATTGCCCAGAAACGGCAAATTGCGGCAAATTGCCTAGGAAACGGCAAAGTAGCAGGTGACGCGCTTTAGCACTATTACAATCTACTTAGTTTTGGTCGGATTTACTTACAGTTTTATAGTAGTAGTCTACCTTAGCACCCTTAGCAAGCAGTAGCTATATAACCCCCACATTCCCTCTCTCTATAGCCTCTAAGAGTGGCGTCTACCTAGTGTTTCTCTTAAAGTCTAGCTAAGCGCCCTTCTTAAGGAGCAGCTTAATAACCACCTTATCTCCTTTTTCTATAGCTTATAATAGCAAAGTCTAATAATTCCTTTAATAAAAAGATCTATATAGCTTTAATAGGATTTACTTACTCTCTACAGCAGTAAAGGAGAGCAGTATTAGTTATTAATTTAACATAGATCTACTTAGCTTTAGTAGGATTTACTATAACCTACAGTAGTAAAGGAGAGTAGTGTTAGCTATTAATTCAATATAGATCTACTTAGCTTTAGTGGGATTTATTTATAACCTATAGCAGTAAAGGAGAGCAGTATTAGCTATTAATTTAATATAGATCTACTTAGCTTTAGTAGGATTTACTTATATCCTATAGCAGTAAAGGAGAGTAGTATTAGCCATTAATTTAATATATATCTACTTAGCTTTAGTAGGATTTACTTACACTCTATAGCAGTAAAGGAGAGCAGTGTTAGCTATTAATTTAACACAGATCTACTTAGCTTTAGTAGGATTTACTTATAACCTATAGTAGTAAAGGAGAGCAGTGTCAGCCATTAATCTAATACAGATCTACTTAGCTTTGGTAGGATTTACTTATGTCCTATAGTAGTAAAGGAGAGCAGTATTAGCTATTAATTTAACATAGATCTACTTAGCTTTAGTAGGATTTACTTACGCCCTATAGCAGTAAAGGAGAGCAGTGTTAGCCATTAATTTAATATAGATATACTTAGCTTCGGTAGGATTTATTTACTCTCTATAGCAGTAAAGGAGAGCAATGTTAGCTATTAATTTAATACAGATCTACTCAGCTTTAGTAGGATTTACTTACGCCCTATAGCAGTAAAGGAGAGTAGTGTTAGCTATTAATTTAATATAGATCTACTTAGCTTTAGTAGGATTTACTTATATCCTATAGCAGTAAAGAAGAGTAGTATTAGCTATTAATTTAATATAGATCTACTTAGCTTTAGTGGGATTTACTTACTCTCTACAGCAGTAAAGGAGAGCAGTGTTAGCTATTAATTTAATATAGATCTACTCAGCTTTAGTGGGATTTACTTATAACCTATAGCAGTAAAGGAGAGCAGTGTTAGCTATCAATTCAGTATAGATCTACTTAGCTTTGGTCGGATTTACTTACTCTCTATAGTAGTAAAGGAGAGCAGTGTTAGCTATTAATTCAATATAGATCTATTTAGCTTTGGTCGGATTTACTTACAGTTTTATGGTAATAGTCTACCTTAGCACCCTTAGTAAGCAGCAGCTGTATAACCTCCGCGTTCCCTCTCTCTATAGCCCATAACAGCGGCATCTGACTATAAGTGTCCTTAAGATTTAGATCGTGCCTAGTCTTAAGCAAGGCAATTATAGCTTTCCTTAGTCCGAAGTATACCGTAAGGTATACTCCTATTACTTGCCTTAGAATTATTTAACTGTAGTTAAAGTAGGTTTTAAAAGTCATTATCGCCTAGCTAGAGGCGTAGACCTTAGCTTTACTCTCTAGAAGGTCTAGAATTAACTCTTCCACCTATATCAAAGTTGCGTAAGTATAATATCCCCAATTTCGGGCCGTATAGTCATAAAGTGGATTCAACCGTAATCGTTCCTTAAACTCTTTATCTGTTGGACAGAAGCCGGTTTCGAAAGCATTAAATAATAGGTGGATAACGCAGGTGGTTATAATATCTCTCTACGTATTAGGAAACCAAGAGGTCCGCTTAAAGTATTCTTATATTATATAGTGGACCAAGCGGATAATATCGCTCTCTTTATCAATTATAACTAACCTAGCATATATAGAGAGCATACCTTTGATCTCTGGGACATTGTTTTCGTCAAGTTCAGGCTTCTCAGTTTCCACAGCAAGCGTATATCAAAGCTCTAAAGTAGTAAGCGGCCTTTTACTATGCACTATCTATAATAGGACCTTTTTAGTAAGAGCCTATAAGTCCATCTTCTAGTCCTTAATTCTAAACATAGTATCTATATAAGCTTAATCTAAGACTTTGGATTTCTTATTATCACTTAATACTTTTAATTGTTTTTGGATTCTTTCTAATGCAAGTTTTATCTTCCTAGCTGTCGTCTTACTAACTAGGGAATCTAGGTAGAGGGTTATAAGAAGAAACCTAAGTAACCATTATTACAGTTTAATCGTCTAGATGTGAGATACATATATACCGTCAGCCGCTTTAAAGATTTTGGTTTTAATTTCCCTTTATAAATCAGGATCTAGCGAGTAAAACATTTACGCCATTTGCCTATCCAAATATCTCTGTACATCTTCATCGCTAGCACAGATCTCCAGTAACGCGCTTCCTTTAAATTCCTTCTTAACTTCCCAGATAAATCGCGAAGTTGCTAGGATATTAGCTTTTGTCCTAACCTAGAGCTTAAAGATTTTAGAGAGCAATATCATTTGGCATCTATTAGTTACTTTATATTTATTAAGTGCGTTAATAATAACAAAGACTCTTGAATATATAGCAGCCACAGGCTAGAGGGCTCTCGAGATTTTATCAATCGATAGTTGGGTCCATTTGTCCTTATAACTGTTATAGAGAGATTTCACGCTGTCTGGCAGAGAAGATCGGCCTTATATCAGCTGCTTTAGCAGACTTGCAAGAAGGTCTTCGGCCTTCTATTCTTCTTGCCACTAGAAGTTGCAATAGATGTAAGCAATTCCAACTATAGCGTTATTATTATAAAATCTCTTATAAGGATAGTCGACTACAATTAATATAATAACTGTCTTTCCTGCTTTAGGGATGCCGGGACAGAACAATGTTTACTTGCTGGCCTTAAGCTATGTTTAGAACTCTATAAAGTCTAGGAGCTATTGCCCTGTTTCCACCTATCGCCTCCTAATATAGTCGCTTTGCTAAGGGCCGTAGTTGATTAGTGTAAGCCAGTTAAGGATCTTAAGGTTTTCATTTCTATCCAACTTAGACTTTATTGTTTTAATATTTGCTCTAGTTCTGGATACAGTATTAAGAACTGCGTCTAGTATTAGAAGCTAGCTACTACCTTAATATAGAGGCTTGAGAATAACTAACCGCCAGAGAGAAGATCGCTAATTCTATTCTTAGCCTCAACCTTATTTAGAGGGATTTAACAAAGAAGGTCTTTTGCATATACAGCTACTACCATTGCTACGTACCCTTGCTATTCCTTATTCTTATACAAGTCTAAGTAGTCGCATATACTATAAATGACTAGACATGGAAAGTGGTTTATTAACCCAGCCGCTTCCATTTCAAAATATAATACGTCCTTTTCCACTGCAAGTCTATCCTAAAATAACGCGTCCTTTATTAACTGATTTGCTAAAGCTATTAGGCCGTAGTAAATTGCCGGATTATCCTCGTCTTCGGTCCGTTTGGGTTATAATATTAAGTTTAAGGGATTATCACCATAGATTACCGCGCAGCTTACTTTGTTGTTTAGAGGATGGACAACTCCGGTTCAATACAGCCTATTATTACTTAGGTCCGGTCGCCTATATTTCTTCTATAGTCTTAATTTCTTCTTAAGAATGCTATTAGTGGTCTCTTTAATTTAATGTCCTTCGCTCTTATACTAGGCCTTAAGTCCACTTACTGCTGTCTATAGGATTACTAGTGGCTAGTTTAAGAACCCTGTTACTTAGAAGCCCTAATCTTGTATTATTTTGCCAAAGTTATACTAGAACATACTACCATTCCCATCGCAAGGAGCGCTAACAACGATATCACCCAGACGAATATTATGCTTTGGGCTTAGCGCACCACCACTAATGCCAACCATTAGACCGATCCTAACATTAGGAAAGCTGTGCAGCATATCTCTTGCAACGCTTGCCGCAGAGGATATGCCGTATTCCCCATTGGGTAAAACGGCAATAACAGCATTATGTTTCCCAACTCTGCCTAGTATATAATTATTGTTGTTATTAGGGGAGATATATTCCGGCCATTTGTGCTTTTTATCAAGAAAAGCTTGCGCGGCAACGTATTTCATAGTTATGGCGCAGATCCAGCCAACAGTGTAGTCCTTAGGGTTTAATATACTCACTAGTGGAGTACTACGGAGGCGAGCTAAGAGATAATATCTTCAAGAGGATGAATTCGGATTCGGCTATTCAGTTAGATTTGGTCGGTTTTGTTAGTTGTAGGTGTTTTACAGTAAAGTTTAGTAGCCTCAACTTGCTTAAAACGAAATCAAGTACTTGGCATCTCGAAAGAACAGGAGGTATAGTTACGTTAAAGGAAATAGGATGAAATGTGAGAGCTTTTAAGAAGGAAAAGGGTAGTGGAATAAAGAATAGATATTATAACTAATTCTGTTAGATAGTTTATATATAGCTATTTATTTAATAAAGGGGTTGATTAATTGATAATTAACTAACAATATATGTTGTGTCTTGATGGTTAATTGACTAGGGCCCCTAGGGGTCTAAGCTAAGATAAAGAGATTTTACAATGCACGTGCCCCGTGTATGTGCCCCAATCACGTATCCTAAGCCCGTGTCCCGAGCCCGTGTCCTAAGTCTATGTCCCAAGCCTATAGATTATCTAATAGATTCAGCCTCATAGGCTGAAATCCGGCGGGGAGTTAGGCACAGCCGCAGCCAAGCTGCTATATCAACTTGCATTTGTGGCCTCTAATCGGACCTATTAAACTTATATAGAACGAAATGATCGCCTACGCCGAAGCTAAAGCTTATACTATTACCTAGCACAAAGAATAAGAGCTTGATAGCCGGAAATATTAAAAGTAGGTGGCCTATAGAAGTGTATATTGTGGCTAGTAGCGAAGCAAGCAGGTAGGCTAGTAGAGAGGGCGGCCGACCTATACCGACTACACCCTTGTTAAAGGTCTACTTCCTAAGATTAAAGAATAGAGGAAATAGGGGAACTGTGGTTAGTGTTAGAATAAACGGTCTTAAGTATAGTGTTGTGGCGGTGATACACTACCTCCGCTGCTCGGCGTTTGGCTTGGCGCAGTTGCTAAGTCAACTAAACTATACCGAAATCCCCAACCTATATCCTTATTAACGGATATATATTAAAGGTATAGGCGCTCCCATAGGCGGGTCATCTGTAGGGATTAGTACTAGCTCTATAGATTCGGTATAACGTCTCGTCTTAGTTAAGAGATATATTATATAGATGCTTAGCGTTTTCTTAATAACTTTGCTAGTGAGATAGGAAAGCTATGCGGAAAATTTATTACTAGATTAGGATTTTTTACGCTATTTACTTAAAAGGAAAAGTAAAGGTTAAAAATAGGAGTAAGGAGGTTTAGGGGATTAAGTAGACCCTAAAAATAGAGAACCTAATTTTAGGCTCTTAAAATTAGGACCCTCTTAAAAGCTAAAAATAGCCCTTTATTTATACCTAAAACTAAATACTTAATTTTTAGAGCCTACTTAATCCTCCTCTTTCTTTCTCTCTAAGTCTAGGTAGTAGCCTTAGATATAATTTATATAAAATAGCGCAGGGCAACTTATAAGGGGGTAATATAAATAGGTTAAACGCCCCCCTACTATATATAGCGAAAAATAAGCGAGCCCTAAGTAATATAGCGGGGTTAGGTTATTTTATATGCTATACTAGCAGGGGAGGCGTCTAAGGTATTAATATTACCCCCTTATATTAAAGCGTAAGCTAGTAAGGCTTAGTAAAGCGTACCAACTAATTAAAAGCCAAGAAGCTAAGGATAAAAATAAATCCTGGCGATTCGCCTATTTATAGAAGCCCTTATAGTTCTACTTCCTTATAGTTTTATTCCCTAGGGCTCTACTCCATTAGGGAATTATTCCCCTAGGGCTCTACTCCTTTAGGGGATTATTCCCCTTAGCTCGCTTAGATCTGCCCTTATATATAGAGTAAACTAAAAGTAACATATAGATTGTTAGGGGTCCACTAGCGAAAATTTTAACCTGAGTTTATACTTAATAGGCCCTTATTTAGAGGCTTTTAATATAGAGGCTTTTAGGTTAAAGACTTTTAATATAGCTTTTATAGTTCGCAATTAAGACCATATTGGTTATAAATATAGTATATACTTAGACTATAGAGCTTTAGTATAGAGCCCTCTGCTTAAAATATAAAAAAAAAAGAGAGATTCTTTAATTAACGTCTAATACAGATCCTAACCTAGCCTACGCAGACTACTTTGTCGTAGGGAGAAAACTTATAATTTATAGGAAGAAAAACCCGCTTAAAATATAATGGAGTAGTTAATTGTAATTAGAGTTTAAAAATTTAGAACCTAAAAGTAATAGACTATTTATAAACTTGGGTTAATAAGCTTTACAGTTCCCATACTATAGAATTAACTTTTTAACCAAAAAGGTTAGCAATATCCGCTTGCGGATATATATATGTCTACTAATTAATTCTATGGTCTGACCTTACTAAGGTAAGCTATTAAATCTATGTAATGGTTACCTAGAGCTAGATTTTCTGGCCGATTTTTATTTAGAATAGAAGATATTAAGTCCTAGTAGCTATAGAAGTCCTTCCTCTAGAAGTCTGGCGCGAAACTATAGATTATATCTTGTAAGTAACGCCCTTATATCTTGCATGCAAAGTATCCTTATATTTAATTCTTAATAGAGCTTAACTATAAAAGAGAGTGCTAAAGCAGCTCTAAATGCTATAAAGGTTTTATCTATAGGCGTTTTAAATTGCTAATTATATTCTATATAAAACCTCTACTATCTTAATTATATTAGATTATAGATTTTATATTATATTTGCCTTTAGAGGCGCTTTATAAACTTTTTCTTAAGGCTGTATTAACAAAAGTACTACGTTTAAATCTATAGTAATAAGATATATTAGGCGTGGTGGAAAGAAGGCAAAATAGGTAAGATTTAGACTAGTTATAGCTTTCTGTGGACTATTACCTACAATATTAATAAGTACCTACAATATTAATAAGTACCTATGATATTAATAAGTACCTATAAGTAGGAGTACCTATAATTATAGGGAGCACCTATAATGGAAGGGAGTACCCGCGATAAAGAAGAGTACTTATAAGTGGTAGTGCCTATAGTAATAGGGAGCACCTATAATGGAAGGGAGTACCCGCGATAAAGGAGAGTACTTATAAGTAGTAGTGCCTATAGTAATAGGGAGCACCTATAATGTTAGGGAGTACCTATAATAGTGGGTGCCTATAGTAATATGCCTTTGGCCGGTTTTCAGTGGCTATCTCTAGGTAGTTAGCGTTTAGCTTACGTGTTTTGCTTACGGGTTTTATATATAGGTTTACAAAAAAGCATGCTATTTAATTAGTATTTATATTGCTTTATTTTTATAAATTAGAAAATAGATACTTTAATTATAATACAACTCTTAGCTAAGTTATAGTAATTATTAGAAATCTCTGTAAGAGTCTCCACTATAATTAATTTTAGGCTATCCTAAAAAGAAACATCCCCTAGGATACCCTACCTAAACCTATATTATACTAGTTTAGTCTTAGTAAATACAGTAACTATAAACTGGAATTACGTTATTCTATTACTTTGTTTCTGCACTAGATAGGTTATTATAAGGGATATTATTATAGTCACCTTAGGAAGCCCTTAGGGTAGCCCTTAAAAGGTTGTTGGTTACGTAATGGAGGCATATGCCCGTAGTATATATAGTTCTCCTTAATCCTAAAGGCCTTACCTCCTTAAGGATTTGTCTCCTCTCCAATCTCTCTTATTCCACAATTGTGCCTTTATAGCCCCCTGCCTATAAAGTCCTCTTATAGTTATCTTGTCGGCTTGGCTAAGTCTTTAATATATATATAATCTAGGCAGTTAGGCAATAGCTTTAGTCATATATATATATATTAGTGCAAATTATTTGCCGATGTCTTGCGGTGGCCCATATTATCTACTACTAACCTATAACTAGATTAGCGCAAGTAGTAATATAGATATTCTAGTGTTTGCCGCTTATACTAAATACTAGATTGTAATGTAGTGTGTTTTTTCTAAGTGTAATTACCCTGCTTTTAATCTTAATCTTAATATAAAGCAGATTATTTTCAGTCTTATTATTATTAGAGCCTGTTTTGGACTTAGAAGTTAACACTAATATTTAGGTCTAGTTTCCGGCACCCTAGAAGTTTCGCCTATAAAAGTTAGACTAGTATAAAAGGTAGGCTAGTATATAAGATTACTAGGTAGGACTAGTATATAAAGCGGACTAGTATTACCTAGCTAGAACTCTAGAACTAGTTTAAATAATGGACTAATACAGTACTATATATATATTAGACTAGTGCGGAGAGTCTACTAGTATAAACTATGTACTAGTATAGGTAGGCAAGATAAGGGACTGGTATAGTAAATATACTAGTAAATGAGGTGTACTGGTATATAAGGCCTATTACTGCGTACTAGTCCGCCAATTAGACCATTCCACTTTTTTCCTACCTATGTATTAATATATCTTATATACTAGTCCATCTTCCTAATATACCCCTATTCTGGTCTAATAATGCTATAAGTACCGCTCTAATGTTGTGCACAGTCTAATTACTTATCTAATCAATTTTTGGAACTTAGATAAACCGCTTTACTTTCAGAACCACCTTAGTCGCACAATTACCTTGGTCGCATGATTACCTTGGTCGCACGATTTTCTAGCTCGCACGATTGCCTAGCTCGCATAATCGCCTAGCTCGCAAGATCTCCTAGCTCGCACAATCATCTAGCTCGTAAGATCTCTTAGCTTGCACGATTACCTAGCTTATAAGATCTTCTAGCTCGCACGATCACCTAGCTTGCACGATATTCTAGCTCGCACAATTTCCTAGCTCGTATGATTTCCTAGCTCGCACGATTTCCTAGCTCGCACAATTACCTAGCTCGCACAACCTCCAGCTCGCAAGATCCCAGAGCTCGTAAGATCCCAGAGCTCGCACAATCCCTAAACTCGCACAATTGCCCAGTTCGCATAACCCTCCCGGCTTGAACTAGAGCGGAGAATGCTTATTCATACTAGTGCGTAATTAACAATTTATGCCCAGACCGCAATTGGTAAGAAAAATGTTAGGAAAATACCAGAACTAGAAAATGGCGGATTATATTAGAGATGGAGATTCTAAGAAGCCTAAAAAATGAGAAATTTCTTATAAGGAAAGATTTTTGCAACTATACTTATCTCTTTTAGCATTTATTAAGAATTAAGGCGTTAATTAGGATTTCCTTGGCTTGGTATTTTATTTCTATCTAGTTGCTTTTATATTAATCCTCCATAAAAAAAGACTTGTCGCTTTCCAATCCAGATGTCCCAGAATTAGCCTTTATTGGTCTACCCTCTTTAATATAGTTAAAATGTGCTAGCGTCTTCTTAATTAGTATAGGATAGAACTTTTCCTTTAAAAGCAGTTAGTAGTCTTATAGCAATAGAGGGGGGAGGGCCTACTAGGTCTTGTGAATTTAGAGGCCATAAAGGTTAATTTATGGACGTATAGGTATAAAATCGACCGTTATGCCGTATTAGGATATAGTAATCTACGTCATAGTCTCGCTTTAATCTATTAGCCTTTTATAAAAAGGTCTCTTTTTGCTTTTAAAAATTATTATTTATAGCTTACTTTGACCTTAGTAATGACCTTTACTTTAGACATATTACTATAATACTAGATAATTAATGGCCTGCTAGTGTTTTGTAGGGTAACTAAGGTACGGGTTAACTCTAAATTTTATATTAATAGGGTGGGAATGTTAAGAATAAATAGAGGATCTACCGCTTAATATTAGCTTAAGTTTTAACTAAAAATGAGATCTTATTCTAAAAACTAGATCCAATTCTAAAAACTATATTCTAATTCTAAAGACTGTATCCTAATTCTGGGTTCTAGATGTACTAAACGTAACTAAAAAGGTATAGTATTAAGCTAAATAGACTATTTTCAGTTCTGGCTTAAATTGCGATCCTAAAAACTGGATCTGGTTCTAGAGACTAGATCCTAATTCCGGTTTTGGGATATAGGCCAATTAACCACTATAAAAAGGGCATAATTCTAAAAATTGGATCTAGTTCTAGGAACTGGATTCTATTTTTGGGAAACAGGTTAATTAACCGCTATAAGAAGAGGTTAACTGTATCTATATTTGCATATTAGGTTTAGCTGGTTTTAGGACTAGCCACCCTATATATTACGGAATAAAGTATAATTAGTTATAGACTAATAAACGCTGCCTGCAACTTTCCAATAATACTAGAATCCTATATACGCACTACATTTTTAGCTATAACTAGAGACTGCAAATAATATACCCGCACTTTAGGTTATTGTGGCTTAGTATTTAACTAAGCCCCGCAAAGCCTTAGTTTAAGCCATGTTAGATTAGCTTGACTTTTCCACGCCTAATCCTCCTTGTATTCCGCTCGCACCTTACTTCCTTCCTTATACTTTTCTTCCTTATTATTTCTTTATTTCAAGACGCGCCTAATGTGTCCTTAGCATCCCTACACTTATTTACTTCTCTGCCATTATACTATTTGTTATGTCCTAGTCTTTAATATCTCCTCCTCGCCTGCCTACCTGCTTGCCACGTCGGCCTTCCTAATATAGCTCTTGGCACGTTTGCCCACGATAGCAAATCTCTCTAAATTAGAGATAATTAAAACAAAACCTATTAAAGAGGGACTAAGCGGTTTTCGCGATTAATTTAACTCGACTTGTAAGGATCTAGGTATCTCTAACTTATTAGACGCGTTGCATTAGATAGGCAATAAAGATAACCATTAATTTACTTAGTATAAGCTCTATCTAATGCTTATAGAACTAAAGGATACCTTGCCTAATCTAATACTAGCTCTGCAAAGCCTTCTTACTTCTTATTTATTATTATCTAACGGCGGTAACAAAAGCCTCTTTAGTGATCTATTAAGACTTAATTCAGTGGTTAATTCCAACGGCTTCAATATTGAACAATTTATACCTCTTCTAAATGCGATCCTTTGGATTAAACCTAACAAGGTTATCTAGGAAAAGGTATACACTACTATTATAGAGTCCACGCCTCCCCCCCAACCGCTACTATTCCATATTTAAACCCCACATTAACACAAAATAAGCAGCTTTGCCAACTCGTCCAAATACAGGAAATATATGGATGATATTCTAAAGGAGGAGCTAGGCCCTCTTTATATAGGGATTCCTAGCTTGTATAAAGCATTCTTTAGGGGAGTAGAAGGTCTTAAAGAGGCAAGCGCCGCCGTTTTTAAGAAATGCAAAGAAGGGGACAATCCACTGTATGCTAAGGACGGCTGGCGTAACTGGCCTAAAGGCGAAAAAAAACGTGGAGTCCTAAAGTAGTTCAATAAGCTAATTATATCATTTCTAGACTTTATAAAGGAGCACGGGTTCGTTCTAAAGGCATAATAAAGACTAGTAGAGCATACTTAGCAGCCCTTATAAGGATCTACGGTTGACTAAAAGCTAGATATCGGCTTTGTGGATAATCTAATAGCTAGCGAAATACTATAGACCAGAAGTCCTGGAAAAGTCCCTATCTAGCCACTATTCCTAGCCACTTAACCACGCCTTCCAAATATTTAACGGCCCCCTATTTTACCATGTTATCTACTAATATTATCCACTGCAAGACCTTATTAAGTATAGGCGTGTAATATATCTTAACCGGTACCATATAAAACGGCCCTTAAGTGCAGATAGAGAACACTAGTAGAGTTATAGAGGTGAGGCCTCTAATATAATGGCGCGCTTTTGGAAGGAGAGGTGCGTTAGGCCAGATTATTAAGGCTATATTAGATTTTAAGAGCACAAGCACTAAAGACTATGGCTTAATTCTCCGCTTTGAAAATATACTTGCTGGTTATATATAATTTGCCTTCAATAACCAAAAACGGGAATAGTATTTGGAGTGCTTTTTGAGTTAGGACGCATATAAAGTTAAACGCTAAAGAATAACAGATCAAGACCGTTCGCACTTACTATTTCCTAGCATTTCTTCTCAGTCTTTTAGATATCTCTCCCTTTGTAAAAGAAGTATTAGGGGTGGCATCTTAATTAATAATACCCAACTAACTGTCACGCTCTCCTGGTAAAGATTCTGGCTCCGTAAATAATTATAAGAGATAATGGCTTTCCAGCTCTTATAACAGTCCAGATTCTAGAATCTGTAAGACTTTAAAGTTAAAATTAGACGGTAAATCGTTAATAATAGAGCAAATTCTATCCAAGTGCTTTAGTATCTATATATCATAGACATTCTTAGTGAATTTGTATGCCGTTTACTTCTCTTTCCCATCCAGTACTATAAAATTAAAGGTGTGGATAGGGTGGCGATAATAGGTAGTATTATGGTGGTGTGATTTGGCCCCCTGGATTCAACATCTAGATTGGGCGTAGCTTCGGGAGAGCCTAGGCCTTCCACGTATTTTATATAGATCGGTCTAGAGCCCTCAGAGTCTTCAACAACTCCGACAGGGCCAACAGACACACAGTTTCTCTTCAATACACTCTTTTCTTCTCTTCTTACTGACCGCTTCCCTACT
>Ga0307507_10006216_pt1 | contig 18586 bp, 2 predicted proteins | sample 7_EM_MG_FD_207223 | JGI IMG/M metagenome (GOLD analysis project Ga0307507, IMG submission 207223) | Populus trichocarpa ectomycorrhiza microbial communities from riparian zone in the Pacific Northwest, United States - 7_EM | ecosystem: Host-associated > Plants > Roots > Unclassified | place... | reverse complement strand
TTGACTTAGGCGCGTTCCAATTTAGACTCTACTACTTATACTATAACTAAAAATAAGACTTAATCGTGATGTCGCAGTCATAAAACTTACATGGCGCACACTTTGATTTTCGCGATGTAGGCGCAAACAAGTCAAACGCACGTGATATTCTAACTTAATGAGGGAGCGTCTAAACCAAATGAGGTAGGGGGTGTATGCGTATCAATTGGGTGTATGGATAGTGGCGACCATTAATAATTATATATAAGCACCCCCCAAACCAGATCTTCGTATATATACAATTTGTAGGTATCAGAGGTCGGGGTTAAGCTTGGCGTAACCTCGGGTTACGCACGACCCCCCAAGGTCTGCGACATATCGTCCAAATATCACCCCCCCCCCTTTGTGGTGGCCCCTACTTTTCGGACGCGTTTTTGAGGCCTAGGTTAGTACTAGGTTAGTATAGAGGTCCTCGTCACGCGCCTTCAACCTTATCGTAGCCTCAATAATCCATTTTTTAACCCTCTTTCTGTTCTTATGCCCGCGCCGGCTCCTGGATTACGCGGGGCTTCTAATTTTATATAGAAAGGCCTGCTATAATTCTAATTCTATAATATAGAGCCCTCTTCTTCTCCTTTAATATTTACGCGTTTAATGGCTTTATTTACCCATATAGCGGTTACACGTTTTCCCCTTACTGTGAGGGCGCGAAGAGGCTTTGGGGAAGATTCGAAGGAACAATATAAATTCTATCTAAATCTAAGGGTATGTAGCTCTTGCAGAGTACAAGACGTTGCGTGAAGAAGAGAAAGGAACATAGGAAACTTATAACTAAATATTCGTGGTCTTGGCAGCAGACGCGTGGGCATAAGCCCACGCGGATTTTAATAGGTTTCGACCAAATTCCATTACATTAGTAGAATTTGGTGGAGACTGGTGGAAATTAATTAAGTTGGCGGAATCTAGCAGAATTTAATTAACTTGGTAGAATTTAGCAGAATTTAATTAAAGCGTTGGAATTTATCTATTAAGTGTTTTACTAAGACATTCCTACTGTAACTGGGCTAGTCCCGTTATAGTACCCCCCCATTTAGCCAAAGGTCTAAAACAATTTGATTTAGTTAAGAATTTATAACTTATTACCTTATAAGCGTCGTGATATGGTTTAAGTTCTTTTTAATTTTAAGTTTCCTGCTATTATGTTTTATCTCTTCGTGTTAGGTGGTAGTTGTTTACCTTTATATTGTATCTATCTAGCCAGAGCAGGCCGCGAAGGATGGTCTTTATGGAATTCTTTTATTAGGGAAGGCGCGTTAGCCTTAATCTATTTATAGGTTTCCTAGGTTTATGTTTTATATCCTTTTCACTTAATAAGAAGTTAAATTATTTAAATTGTGTTTTTTATTGTATATTATTAATTAAGTCAATAAAGTACGAACCGTTGCCGTTGTTAACAATTACAGGAGGTAGCGGCGGAATTTTATAAGTTATAGGATCGTCTCTTAAGGGTTATAGCAAGCTTATATAAAACGTTGGGTATATTTTTATTTTAGTTGGTAGTTTAAGCTTATAGGTATATAGGCTCAGTTTCTTCTTAATTTGGTATAGGCCCGCGAACTTTTAATTAAGTTTCTTTAAAGGCCATTAAGTCTTTAGGTTTCGTGTACTTAGGTAAGCTATATTACCTTCCTTAAAGTCCCATACGGGAGCTTGTTCTTTGTTTATATGCCATTCCTATAACATTTAAGCGTACGTTAACTTACTTTATAATAGTTCCATTAACTACTTTATTTAATTAGTAAAGTTATACGCGTTAATTAACTGGATCTGTTTAATTGTAGGTCTTGTTATATTAATATTGGGTTATAGCTTAAATCCGAGTTAAGGGTTTTGTCTATAGGTTGCGTAGAATAGTGTTACGCCTATTAATATATTTATTGTGTTATTTGCAGTAAACTTAGCTAAAGGTAGCCATTTTTCCTAGTTGTCTTATAGGTAGGAGTAGTATATTTATAAGTATTGTTCCATAATCGCGTTCGCAATTTCCGTTTAACTATCTATCTCTAGATAAAACGTAGTTAAGAGTTATATTTAAATGCTTAATTATTTATATAGAGCTTGCTAGAAGTCTAAAACGAACTAGCTTCCGTGGTTAGATATTATTGTGTTAGGAAGTCCATGTAGCTTAAAGACATGCTTAACAAAACATTTAGCTACTAATATCGTATTAATTAAGTCTATAGGAATTATATATCGCATTTTTATAAGATAGTTAACTACTACTATAATATTCGTAAACCTATTACTACTAAGCAAGTCAACTATAAAGTTAATTAAGATATCGCGCCATCTTTGTATTAGGATTGGTAGCGGTTAAAGTACTCCTTACTTTTTTATATAAGAGGTTTTTCTATGCACGTACATCCTGTATACTTAAACGTATTTCCGTACATAGTTATGCATTGTAGGCTAGTAATATACTTGTTAAACGATCTTATAGGTCTTCGCACGGCCAGGATGTCCTACTATAAGGGAGTTGTGTATAAATTCAAGTATCTTAAATTATAAAGGTTTGGAATTTGGAACTACCATCTTCTATTAATAGTATAATTAATTATTTTAAATTTTGTATTTAGCGAGTATAATATCCTTATGCTATTATTTTCTAGTTTAGATCGCCTTTATTATATTTACTATCTATGTGTTGTTCTTATATTTGTATTTTATTAGCTTATTAATTTCTATTTCCTATTTATTAACTTCTGATTTATTTCTATTAAGTTTTATATCTAGAAATATAGGACGTAGTTTTTTAAAACGTTTAGGGGGCAGTAAGATCTATAATTAATTTATAATCCGTTTATTTAAGGCGTTTGCAGGTAAGTCCTATAATTGTTATATTAATGTGTTAGGCTTTTAATTGAGTTTACCTGGTTAATATATAATCTTAAAGTTAAATTATAAGAGGTATTCGGCCTAACAAATTTAGCGCTATATTAATTGTTTTATAGTTATAAAATATTATAGGTTTTTATAGTCCGTTAATACGCGTATTAGAAACAATAATCCTTTTAGCTTAGGACGCCATTGTTTAAAGCATCTAATGATTGTAAGCAGTTCCTTATTATATATCTTATAGTTCGATTTAGCAGAGGCGAGTTTCTAGGAGAGAAAGGCTACTAGACGTAGTTCGCCATTCTTATTATATTGCGATAACACTCCCCCTAGCGTATAATCTAACAAGTCCGTTTTAACAATATATTTAAGGTTAGGGTCAAAGTGAGTAAGGATTAGAGTAGTTATAAAGCGATATTTTAAGTTATTAAAAGCTCGTTTATATCTAGCGGTCTATTTAAATTTTATGTTTTTCTTTATTAGGTTTACTAATGGCTAAGCAACTTCTAAAAAGTGGTTAATAAATTGTTAATAGAAATTTGTAAATCCTAAAAATCCTTAAATATCCTGTACATTGCTAGGACTTTCCTAGTTTACAATTATAGCGACTTTCTTAGGGTCCATTTTAATTCTATTACGGGATATAATTAAGCCTAAGTATATAACCTTGGACGTATAGAACTTGTATTTCTTAATATTATATTATAAGCCCGCGTTTTATAAGCGTTTAAGGACTATTCTAACGTGTTTTTAATATTTAGAAAGTAAGGATAAGTAGATTAAGATATTATTAATATATACAGTAATAAATATATTAAGGAATTTACGAAGCGTATTATTAATATATTACTAAAATATACTGGGACCGTTCTTTACGCTAAATAGTATTACTAGGTATTTAAAGAGTCTCTATTGTATATAAAAGGCTATATACTTATTATCTCCCTTATATATACAAATTTTATTAAAGGCAGTAATTATATTAAGCTTTATAAAGTACTATACCTTTGCTAATTAGTTAAGCGTCTCTTAAATTAAGGGAATTGGATATTAGTTTTAAATTATAATTACATTTAGAGCTTAATAATTAATATAGAATCTTAAGCCTCCTCCTAGCTTTTTAATAAATAGCATAAGTAAGGCGAATAGAGATTAACTAGGGCGAATAAATCCTTTTTCTAGATGCTTATTAAGGTATTATTGCATTATAAGCAGTTCTTCTTATAACATGCCGTATAGCGGACCAAACTTTAGTATTATGCTAGGCTTAAGTTCTATCTTAAAATCGTGCTTCTCTTGGTATAAGGCTAGTTAGTTTATAAATTATTTTTTAAACTTATTAATTAGGTTATAGTACTCTTTAGGTATAAAAGGTTAAGGATTAGAATACTGTTTTGGTTCTAGTGCTTTCTTAATATCTTCTATAGTTATAGTAAAGATTTTATAATATTATCTTTTTACTAATAAGATAAAAGGCGCGGCCTATATTATACAGATTTTAAGAGGGTTTAATATAATATCTTTATATTCTTTACCATAATTAGCAGTTATAGATTTATTATATTGGCTTAAGGTTTATAGTAAGGGTAATTCGTATTATGTTAAATTTAAATAGTTATATATATATTTATAGGGCAAATGGTTTTTTAAGTAATAACTTCGGCAGTAGGTTATATGGAACTTTAGTATTTCTTTAACCCAGCTAATTAAAGGGTTGTGTCGTTTCAGCTATCTATATCTAAGTATTATCTTATAGTGCTTTAAGGGTGTTATAAATAGGGAAACGTATTTAAGGTGTTTACCTATCCGCAATTTTACAAGAGCGTAGTGCGTTATTTTGCTATATATTAAGGGTTTGCCATTAAAGCCTTATAGGCCTTAGGGCTTGTTAAGTTTCTTTAAATTTAGGTATTAAGTTTTCGCGTAGTTTGTATTAATAAAGCCTATGCTAGTAGCTCTACTGTCTATAAGGATTTATACTTCCTTCTATTTTCTAAGTATTTAAATTTTGCCAAGTATATTAAGGGAGTTATATTATATATTAGCGCTAAAAGAGTCTAGACACTTATACTCTTCTACTTTTTATCCTAAGGCGCGACTTGGCCCTAGGACGATTTGTTTTCCAAGTTAACTAAAAATAAGGTACTTTATAACGTCTAAGTATAATTTATAGCGTGGGTACAATTTAAGGAATAAGTACGGCTTAAAGAACGGGTATAATTTAAGGATTAGGTACGACTTAAGGATTAGGAGGAACTACAGTAGACTTTTTTTAAAAGGGTAAGTTTAGTAATGTTTTTAAATATATCCTTTTTTACCGCATCCAAAACATTCTTTATTTATGGCTTATGTTTTTCGTTTATTAGTTCCCAAGGGTGCATAGGATCGGGTGGCATTAAGGTCCATAGGGTTGTACATAGGGCTTTTAGGTCTTAGAGAAGGATCGCGCTTTAGAGTATATACCAGTTTTAAGAAGTTTTAAACGTAAGGTATAGTTAACTTTAGAGAATAAGTCTGTTTGTTATATTAAAGGTCTTTATTAATTTATTAACATATTATAGCAAATTCGGATAGGTTTTTTAGTAGTTCTCTACCTATTAACTAGGCTCTAATCTTATCTAAAATAGCTTATTAAAGGGCAACGACTCTAGCGGCTTTATTCCAATCTAGTTCGCTAATAAGGCCTAAAAATTCCAAAAAGAAGCTAGTAAAGTCTCGGTTCCATTATTATAGGGTTTTAAGTTTAGTAATAGCTATATATTTACGGCTAGTATTATTGTACATTTATTCTAGTAGAGAGATAAAGGTTTTAAAATTAACAAAAGTGCTATTGCGGAAGAATAGATTTATGGTTTATACAGCGTCCTTATTTAAATAAAACATTCTATAGCTAACCTTGCTAGCCTTAGTAGGGTATTAATTATAGTTTATTAAGAGTTTAAGACAGAGCTTGGTTATAAAGAGATATAGGTTATTTTAGTTTCTATTAAATATTAGAGAATTAGGGAGCTTTTTGGATTTTGCAGTAGGTACTAGGTTTGCTATAGGTATAGGTTAAGCTATTATTACTAGTTTAGTGTTTGCATTTAACGCGTTAGGTTTAGGTACCATTATTTTAATTTTGTTTATAGGTGTTACTATTAGGGTCTGTAACATAAATGCCTTAACGTTACGGAGTTCTTCGCGGAGTGCTTTTATTAATCGCTAGTGCTGGGCTTCTAGTACAGCCCGCTACTAAACTAAGGCGTCTATAAAGGACTGTTATATTATAGTTAACTGTTCCCTGACTAGGGTTATAATACTTATAATTATTAAAAGGGATTCGGGTTCGTTTGCCATTTTAATAGTAGTTATTTTAACGCAACGTAATATAAGGGCACGAAGAGGCTTTAGGGAAGATTTAAAGGAATAATATAAATTCTATCTAAATCTAAGGGTATATAGCTCTTGTAGAGTACAAGACGTTGCGTAAAGAAGAGAAAGGAATATAGGAAACTTATAACTAAATATTCGTGGTCTTAGTAGCAGACGCGTAGGCATAAGCCTACGCGGATTTCGACAGGTTTTAACCAAATTCTATTATGTTAGTAGAATTTAGTGGAGACTGGTGGAAATTAATCAAGTTAGCGGAATTTGGCAGAATTCAATTAACTTAGTAGAATTTGGTAGAATTTAATTAAAGCGTTGGAATTTATCTATTAAGTGTTTTACTAAGACATTCCTACTGTAACTAGGCTAGTCCTGTTACACTTACCTCTTATAGATATAAAGTCTTTTAAAAATCTCCCCACCCTATAGTCTACTTTACAGTTAAAGGAAGCCCCCCTAGCCTCCTCCTCTTTCTCCTCCTATAGCCTCCAGAACAAATTCAAGGCCTAAACAGCACGGCTATAGGATATTTATAAGGCCTAGCGCTTAAAAAACACTATAAGGGCGTATAAGCCAAAGTAGAAAGAGTAGGAAGACTAGTATATAAGACTAAAAGGCAATATAGACAGCGCCTAGGTAACAAAAGATAAGCTTTATCTATTTTTAGAGCAGTAAGTTATTAACTAAAAATTATAGGCTGCTAGCTATTAAAAATAGAAGTTAAAACAGAAAGAGATATAGAAAGATAGCAAGCAGGTAAAGAAGAGGCAGAAAATAGTTAAATAGGTAGGGCAGCTAGGGGGGAGGGCAGCTATAAAGGTAGCCATACGGGCAGCCGCAGCCATAGGGGAGGAAGCTATAAAGAAGAAAGGGGAGATATAGAATAAGGAGGCCTTAGACGTCCTATTTAACAAGATAGTCTAATACTTAGTTATAAATAGCTATATCTTCACTATTACTAAGCTTTATATATAGCAATTGGAAGATAAGGCCTTATAGCCGCTATAATAGGGACCGGATTTAATACGTTAACTTTATTAATTAAGGCCTATTTATAATTACTAGCGGCTATAACATTAAAGGGCTTAAAAAGGCAATTACTTAGTACTAGGAGACGGGCTTTAAGATACTAGGTTTAGTTAAGTTTTATCTTTAAACTATAGCTAAGTATTTATTAGGTGTATATCCGGTCTATATAGCTACCATTTTCTAACCTATTCCTTAGGCTATACCACTATTACCTAGGGTAAAAGTAGATAGGATATTTAGCTTACTAACCTTATTATTACAGACCTTATATTGGCAGTAGTATAACTACTAAAAGAAGATATAAATAGACTAGTAATAGAAGCGCGGGACGTAATAAAACCAGTTAAATCATGGGATAAGGAGTAGTCGAGTTATATAATAATTATTCATTACTTAACGTCCAATTCGGATCCCTATTAGGCCCACGCGGACTACTCCTTATTTACATATAGGGAGAAAACTCTATTTGAGAAAATAAGAAAACCCCGTGATCCATCTCCCCGCCTTTTAGGACTCACATACAGGGCGCCTACAAGTCACCTATAGTACTCTACTACCTTACTTTATGACCTCCTTGGGAACCACTGCTGCCGTAACAAGCCTATAGACGCGCTAGTATCACAAACTTAACTCTACTACTATAGAGTTATTAAGGGGCGCCTAATACTCGCCCCTTTACCTTCTATTACTATTTCCTTTACAACCCGGAACTGGTCTAGTACATTTTAGCTAATAAGCTACTAGGTAACCGCCTTAAGACCTTTTTATATTAAGAGTAGTGTACTATAGTTCTCTGTACTAGCTACTAAGAGCATTACTTCTTACTTAGTGTGTAGGGGGCATAGCAGTATTACGTGTTTTAGTATCTGTCTTAGCTAGCCATATTCGTATCTTGGGCTACCTACTAGAACACCTACCTAGTAGAGCTAATCTTTTAGTCCTATTATTCCTGTTCTTAAGAGTGTTGCTATTATATTTTCCGCCTTTATTAGGCCTTTTTAGAGCCCTTAGGTGTTTACCCCCCATAGTATTAACTATATTATAGCTTAGGTTCCTCTTGCCTAAGACAGCCTCTATATCTTTAACTCCTATATACCTCTCCAGTATTGGTTCAACCAGTGTTATATTACGGTAGATGGTTTTCTAGTACTCTTTTATACTCTACTTTAGCTCCTTTCTCTCTTTTACTATTATCTTTACTAATCTCTTACACGCCTCCCTTTCTCCTCTATATGGGCCTGGGCCCTAATACGGCACTATTCTTCTTCTGCTTTCCTTACCTGTTTCTGTTACAGACGCTTTAAGTACGATGTTACGACTACTTGGGGAAGAGTCGCAGGAAGCTAGTTAGTTAATACAGGCACGGTCCAGGATGGATCCGGTAGAACCATATAACGAGAAATGGTAACCGAGGTCACGTGGCGTTAAACGTATTGACTGTGTTAAACGGAAGGGACGTTACGTTTAATACAGACAACACATACCTTACGTACAAGAGAGGATTTCTTAGGAGTACGGTTATGTATTTAAAGGACCTCAGTCCCTACCATAGATAGTTCTCTCCTTATAGTGAATCTTAGAATACAATTGGAGTTAATCTATTAGGCAATCACTCTACTAGTTATTATTATATTGTTGATTTGTTCTTACCTATATACCTAGCCCAATAATAGGACCTACTATAGTTCCTGCTATAAGGTTCCGTTATACATTTACTACTAAGGTTATAGTATTAAACAAGATTAAATAACATGCCACCCAAAGTACCAGTTATAATGGCGTCAACGGCAGCCACAACCTCAGGGCCAGGTGATACTAGTATAGACAATAGGGATTCTTAAGTGGTTACGCGAGGTTAGTTATAGGAAATAGTTAATTACTTATAAGATAATAATAGGATACTTAAAGAACGCATTAATAGAATTAGAGTAGCGAAAATTAAACTACCTTTAATTAAACAATTCTTAGGAGAGAAGTTGAAGCTTAAGGGATTTCTTACACAGATATACTTTAAGGTAATACAGAAAGGAGCGAAGTTAGCAATATTATTAAATTAAGTAGCCTATGCAGGATTGTTCCTAACAGGGAGGGCACTTAAGTGGTTTAAACCGTATTTTACGGAAATATAGGCTAATAGTATAACAACTACTAACTAGGACGTGTGGTATATATTTACTAGTTAAAATAGGTTTACGGAATAACTAACGCAGATATTTAGAGACCTAGAGGCTATAACTACAGTGGAACGAAAGCTTTAGAACTTAGTATAACGCACTTTAGCAATTAAGTATACAACACAGTTTTAAACACTAGCCATATAGGTTAAGTGGAATAATAGGGCGCTTATAGCATAGTATAAATAGGGACTTAAGGCTAAAGTCTAAGACGCAATTATCCTAATAGAAGATGCAGATACTCTAAGGGAGTTAATAGACCAGTTAATAAAGATTAATAATAGGATCTATTAAAGGAAACAAGCTAAGAGAGGGCAAGACAGAGTTCTATAGTTATATAAGGCGCAGAGTACGCAATAACAAATATAGAGTTAAAAACTATGGAATGGCGCAGAGCTAATAGACCTAAGTGGTACTAAAGAAACCCAAAGATAGGAAAAGAAACTATAAAAACCCAGAGGTTAAAGATCTAGTAATTAAAGGACCTAGGAATAGAGGCCAAACTAGGGATCTTAGCAATAGAAGACGTTTAGGCGGACTCCATAGCAAGAAAAATAGTTTAAAGATAGGGCTTGCATAAATTGCGGAAAACAAGGTCATTTCGCTAGAGACTATAGAGGTAGTTAGAGTAACTATACGGTAAAGGGAACTAGGCTAGCAGACGGCACATATATATAAAGGGACGACGGTGCACTACAAGGAATAAAAGAGTGTTTAATTAATAGTTTTGCGTATTATTATAACAACATATACCAAATTTATAAGGACACTAAGTACGGTATAAGCTATTAGCTATAGGAGCTATTATTATCTAAGTTTAAAGGAACTAACAAACCAGCTTATAGATCAAACATTAAAGACGATAAATTTAACACAGGCGAAGCATTTACTAATAATAAGGCAATAAGGGCAGCTTACTAGGAGCATATAAACCTTAGAGAAGTTAAAATAGAAGCAGAGACTAAAACCATTACAGAACAAGGTTTAGTAACGGGTATTATAATACCGTTAGATATAACTTCTATCGCTTTATAAGATAATAGGAGTAATGTTTAAAAGAAACTAAGCAAGTAGATAACTGCTAGTGCTAGCTTATTACTCACTAAAGGTAAAAGGCCATAGGCTTAAGATTCTTAAGAAGAGATAAAAGAAGCTTAAGATTTTTAAAATAAGATAAGACACACCTAAGGACCCACAACGGATAAAAACCGATAGGAAAGGGTAGTAACTTAGTTTAGTAATAAACGAATAAGTATAAAATGTAAGTTTAAGAACTACAAGTTTAGGGAACAAATAAGAACGTTAGCAATCCTAGGTAAACATAGTGTTTAGCCTAAAGATTAAACAGTTAATACCAAGATTAAAAAGCAAGATAACTACAAAGATCTAGCTACAAGACGCAGAAAATAAGAAACTATAGATAAGTTCAGAACAAGAATTATCACATAGCAAGAGCAAAAGCTAGACAAGAGATTAGCTATGCTAGGTTATATAAGGGACAGAGTACCCATATAAAGAGTTACTAATAGGCCAAGTATAGGAACACCTAGGGCAAAATAGTTAGATAAACTAGAGCAAGAAGAGGATCTAGATATCCCAACTAGGTTCAAAGAAAGACATATTAAAGGATATTATAATGCAGTAATAACAAGGTACTTTCTAACAGATAGACCATACACACTAAACCAGTTATACGGAAAGTGGTATAGGCAACGATATAATAATAAATAGGAGGATTTCTATATATAGCTAGACGAAAAAGTTGTCCAAGACTAACCCATTACGGAAAAACGTATAAGTTACATTAAAGGAGCGTTAATTATAATGTTAAGGAACCTAGAAGAAGGATCTAGGGACTAAAAAAGTAAGCAACAAATCTTAGTACCCGTAGCTAAGATACCAGTAGTCAGGTTAACTAAGTATAGGTTTAAACTTAAGGATAAAGATAAACTAAGAGTTAACCTAAAATATGCAGCGCATTATACACTATTATAGATAGCTTATATAGATAACACGTGTAATATATATAGAGCACTAAAAGACAAGAACCGGAAGTACCTAGTAAGGATATATTGGGCACTAGAGGAAAAGCGGTTTAGAAACGCCAAGTATATATATAGATGGCACCTAGTAGAAGTATAAGGTTAAGGAGACTTAACACTTTAACTAGGAAGATTCCTTACAGAAAAATACCTAGACGGATAATAGTAGTGGGAGTACCTAGAGAACACTTATCTATAGTATATAGAGGAAAAGAAACAAATTAAGTATTAGCCTAAGTTAGACTAAGTATAGGTAGGATCTAGCAGCCAAGAGTTAGGAAAAGGGGAGGCGTATAGAACCTAAGGGAACTAGTATTAGAGCCTTAAACCCTTAAAGGAATTTAAGAACAACACCTAAATTTACAAGCTAAATGGCAAGATTAACAGTTTAAAGTATTAGTAGATAGTAGAGCAACTAGGAACTACATATCACCAAAGGTAGTAGAAAGGATGGGGTTACTATATAGACAAAAGGAACACCCATATCCACTTATAACAATTTCAGGAGATTAAATAGTCTATAGAGGAGGTATTATCAATCTTAAAATAGGACCTATTCAGTTAACTATTAAAGGAAGACTAGTTAGAATGTCTTTCAATATCCTACTATTAGGACAGGATAAGGCGATATTAGGAATGCCTTAGTTATAGGAGTACAATCCAAAGATCAATTAGGTTATAGGTCAGGTCGATATTAAGGATACTTGACAACGCAAAGTGCAACAGCAAACCAAGTTGGTATAGTACCAAGTTGGAGCGATATATAAAAAGACTAAGCGAAGCTTAAGTTATATACCAAAGAGATACTACAAGTATGGTAAAAAGTAAAAGGCTATTAGAGCATACAGTATAGGACTATAAAATAGAATTAGAAGAGGAAATAAGTCTAAGGTTCTTTCTAATCTATAAGCTTACTAAAACGGAGTCAGTAGCGCTTAAGGAGTTTGTCCAGGAGAACTTACGCAAGGGATATATTAGACCGTTACAGTTATTAGCAAAATATCCAGTACTATTTATCCCAAAGAAAAACGGAAAACTTAGGATGTATATAGACTATAGACAGTTAAACAGCATTACTAGGAAGGATAGGTATCCTTTACCCTTAATTAGCGAAATCCAAAATAGAATAGGCAACGTAAAGATCTTTACAAAGATAGATCTAAGATAGGCGTACCATTAAATTAAAATCAAGAAAGGCAACAAATGGAAGGCAGCCTTTAGGTCAAAGGAAGGACTATATAAACCGTTAGTTATGCAATTCAGGCTTATAAACGCACCCGCAACATTCCAGAAGCGAATTAATAGTGTATTAGGAGAACACCTAGATAAGTTTATTATAGTATACCTTGACAACATTATTATCTACTTAGAGAATAAACATGGAGAACACGTTAAATAGGTCTTAAAGAGACTATAGAAAGAACAGATGCTAGTAGCAATCAAGAAATACAAGTTCTTTACAAGAAAAACCAATTTTATAGAATTTATTATCAAACTAGAAAAAATTAGTATAGACCCAAAGAAAGTCAAAGCCATAGTAAGTTGGCAAGAACTAGAGAACGTTATACAGTTAAGGTCATTTTTAGGGGTTTGTAACTACTATAGGAGGTTTATAGCATAGTGGTTAAAAAGTATTAAGCCATTTACAAGACTAACAAAGAAAGAGGAACCATAGGTTTAAGGTAGTAAATAGAAGAAGCTGTTCTAGAAACTTAAAGAATTATTTACCTAAGAACTAATCCTCAAAATCTATTAACCAAAGTTGGAAACGGTTGTTAAGACAAACGCATTAGACTTTACACTAGGAGTATGCTTGCTATAGAAGCATTAAGACGCATAGCATCCAGTAGCATACTATAGTTGGAAAATAACACCACTAGAGTTAAACTATAACATCTACAACAAGGAGTTGTTAGGTATAGTTATAGCACTTAAGGAGTGGAGAGCATTCTTACAAGGCATAAAGAAACCATTTATAGTTAAAACAGACTATAAAAACCTTATAGGATTCCTAACAATAAAGGAACTCAACTAAAGACAGGTTAGATAGGCGGAAATGCTTACAGAATACCATTTCAAAATTTAGTATACTAAGGGTACAGATAATGCACGAGCAGACGCTCTAAGCAGAAAAGCTGAACTATAAAGTAATGGAAAGCTATTAGGAGCTTTATTACAAAAGGATTAAGACGGATTAATTAGGTATAATTATCCAAAGATTACAGCAACTAAAGAAAGTTAGATCCATAAATTACTAAAAAGTAATTAAATATAGAAGATCTAGGAAGTATAGGTAGAGGATCTAGACTTAGAGTAATATAAAAATAGAGAGGTAACGTATATACCTAAGTCTATTACAGAAGAATTTGTTAAGGAATTCCACAAGGGAATAATATAAGGATATAACGGAGCTATAGGCTTAGTGTTAAAACTTTAAAAGGAGTACATTATTTAAGAAATCTGGGGACTAGCAAGATAAATTATAAAGAAATATCTAGATTGCTAAAGAAACAAACCAACAAGGTATAAGCCGTACGGAGAGCTACAACCTGTCGAAATACCAGAAAGACTATAGGAGGTTATATTATAGGACTTTATTATTAAGTTACTAAAGTCAAGAGATTCTATTACAGGATAAGATTATAACGCGATCTTAGTAATAGTAAATAAGCTAACAAAGTGGGGATACTTTATAGCATGCACTAAAGAGATATTAGTAGAAGAAGTCGCTAGAATCTATATAAAGGAAGTGTTTATAAGATATAGAGCACTAAGCAAGATTGTATTAGACAGAGATCTAAGATTTATAATAGCATTTTAGGAAGTGTTTTTGGCAGAATAAGGGGTTCGCGTAGTAACATCTACAGTATATTATCCGCAGATGGACGGATAAACGGAAAGACTAAACTAGACACTAGAACAGTATCTAAAGCATTATATTAATTACGCATAGAATAATTAGGTATTATTATTACCAGTTATATAGTTTGCATACAATATAACACTATAAGAAGGAATGGGAATATTACTATTTAAGGCAAATTACGGGTACGAACTAAAAACATCGTTATCGCTACATTAAGTAAAAAGGACGAGTAGCACAGCTAAATAAAGAATAAAGATATTAATGAATCTTTATACAGACCTTACAGAAATAGCTAAACTAGTATAAGAACAAATAAAAAGGTACTACAATACTAAGAGATCTAAGGGACTAGATCTTAAGGAGGGAGATAAAGTATAACTACTATATAAAAATTTTAAGAGTTAACGACCAAGCAAGAAGTTAAACTATATTAGACTAAAACCTTTTAAAATTAAGCAAAGGATTTTATTAGTCACGTATAAGTTGAACCTACTAGCTAAAATAAAGATCTACCCTATATAACATATTGCAATGCTAGAGCCAGCATACGGGAATATTAAGCCACCAGTCTATAAGGCAGACACGTATAGAGGATAAGAGGAAGACAAATAGTAAGTTTTAAAGATTATTAGTCACGAGGATGTAGATAACAAAATATAGTATAAAGTAAAGTGGATAGGCTATAGTAAGACTACCTAGGAACCACTAAGCAACCTAAAGAACGCTAAGGGAAAGGTAAAGGAGTATTAAAAGAAAGTAGGTTAGGGAGCGTTAAAAAAGGATCGCTAAAGAACGAGTTACCTAAGGGGGACCTAAGAGGAGCAATTACCAAGCTACTTAAAGTTGTTTCCCTTACAGGAGGAGAGCCAGTCCTTTTGTTACTAAGTTCCTACAGACCTTGTTAAATAAGTTTCTACTTCTTAAAACAAACCTTCTTATAAATACGTTTAAGACGTTAAAGACAAGTATAAGCCAGACGTTAGGCTTTAAGGACGCGTGCGGACTCTTCTAAGGCATATTAAACCGTAAGCAACGCTGAGGCTAGCTTACCATTAAGTTTTATAGTGGTAGATTAAACACGAGACCCTATAATAAGTTACTTAAGGAACTTAAAGACTGTTAAGAGTCATAAGACGCGCACACTTAGCATTAGAGATAGAGCAAATATCGCAAGATAATCGAACGTTTGCTTTAGTATACTTAGAGTAAGAGGAGGGTTGTTAAGACAAAGGGCTCGCTAGTGCAATACAGGCCAACCCCTCTTTCGCGCACCTTAAGTAAGGAATCGCCATCACTTCACCAAGTAACAGTATGGAGGAAACCGTATAAAGGCAACGCTTAACCTAGAAAAGAGAAGAAGAAGCTTTAGGTATAATAAGCAAGGATATTAACTAGACTAATTAAACGGACATTATACCTCTAGTAGACAACTTGGAGATGTTAGGAATCTTTAAGGACGAAGATAAAGAGGAGGGAGATAGTGTTACGGACGCTTTAAGTACAATGTTATAACTACTTAGGGAAGAGTCGTAGGAAGCTAGTTAGTTAATATAGGCACAGTCCAGGATAGATCTGGTGGAACTATATAATAAGGAATAGTAACTAAGGTTATGTAGCGTTAAACGTATTAACTATGTTAAATGGAAGGGACGTTATATTTAATACAGACAACACGTACCTTACGTACAAGAGAGGATTTCTTAGGAGTATGGTTGTGTATTTAAAGGACCTCAGTCCCTACCGTAGATAGTTCTCTCCTTATAGTGAATCTTAGAATACAATTAGAGTTAATCTGTTGGGTAACCACTCCACCAGTTATTATTATGTTGTTGATTTGTTCTTACCTATATACCTAGCCTAATAACAGGACCCACCGTAGTTCCTGCTACAAGGTTCCGTTATAGTTTCTCTAATATATCTTCCCTACTTTGGGGTTATTGGTTTGTTCTCCTGTGGGGCACCCTAGGGTCACTCTATAGTTTATTTAGGCGTGTCTTAATATACTTTATAATATTAGAGTTGCGCTCCCTTTGCACCCTTTACATTGCAGCGGCTTCAATATATAATTGTAGGGGGGGGATATTAACTTCCTTTTTAAGCAGTGCTGTGGCCGTTTGCTTATACCCGCCTATTATACTCCAGAGATAAGCTGTTTGGACCTTTTAGAGTGGTTTAAGGAGTAATTTAGGGGGGCCTTTCTCGGATTCTTCTATGGCCTAAATACTGGATCTATACGTTATGGTTGGCCGGACAACTGCTATATATAGTAGGCGTGACCTCTAGAAGTATGGACCCTATATAGAATTAACAATCCTAGACATTGCGATATACTGTGCTTGGCCCTTACGGGCCGCTTATAACGTATATACGCTCCACTAGAGCTTACTATCTACCTATACTCCTAATACCCTTAGGCCTTAAACTGGTTGACCCCCAAAGCCTTAAATATAAATTATATACTGGAGATCTGCAGATTAGTTACATTTTCTTATAAAGTGAATTAGCTGGTATTTCTCTAGTAAGAATTGGACTCTATATTATCTTGCCTATTCTATATAGGTGTTATAGGCTTTCTCTAGTATTCTGCAATTCTCTGCGGCTGTTGGGCCGTATATAATTAGGTTTATATTATTAACAAAGCCTATCCCCTAGGTCGCCCCTTCCTTAAAGAAGTCAAGTAGGTTGCTTATAAAGAAAAGGAAGAGTATAGGTAAGAGGGGTAATCCTTATAGTATTCCTATTGCAACTGTAATAGGGGGGCTCTAGTATCCGCTAAAGACTAGTAATATTTCTTTCTGGCCTATAAACCCTTAAATAAATTATATAATCTATTCTAGAAAGCCCTTTGCCCTAAAGATATATAGGAGGCGCTTATAGGGTATATTATTATAGGTACTACTAATATCTAAGCTAAGCATTAATACTATAAAGTCCCTTTATATTACCTATATAGACTTAATGGTGGTAGCGAGTAGCGTAAGTACTAATAGTATTAAGCGGTTTTTTCTTGCCCCTATTTAACTTTGTGGTAATAGGGCGTGTTCCTCGGCCGTATCTGCTATATAGTCCGCTATTACCCTTTTTAAGATTTTGCTAAGGGTGTTTTTTAAGGCAATAGGGCGGTAGCTTCCTAGGATTAAGTAATCTGCTTTACCTTCTTTTTATAGAACAACCATCGTCATGGATCTTCCAAGTTATAGGTAGTAGCCTATAGTAAAGCATACTTTGGCTATATCTGCAAGCCAAGGTGCTATAAGTGGTCTATAGGTTTTTAAGGCCTTATTTAAAATTCCACCTGGTCCTAGTACTGTATTATTTAAAAGGCGGCTAATAGTTCTAGCCATTTCCTCTATTGTTATGTCGCTGTTGACCCATAGGCGAGTTACCGGTGTTTTATCTATAATATTACTGAGGTCTGCTAGAGCCAGTTAGGGGAAGAACCTTTCTATAAGGTTCTTTGCCTTCTTATTATTATTGTTAGTGGCCTATATTTCCCCTGCTCTTTATAGGGGTGGTAAGTGTAGGTCTTCTACTAAGCGCCCTACCTTTTTCTTTAACTATTTCGCCATGGCCCAAAGGCCCTTATTATGGGGGAGGCTCGGGTTAGAAGTATACTTATTTATAAACCGTCTCCAGTTGTTCCTTACTTCTTTTTTTAGGGTATTCTTTAACTGGTTTCTTATATCTTTGTATTATCTCTTATCTTTAGGGTTATAGCTGCTTATGTATTTCCTTCTTGCTCGTTGTTGGCTAGTAATAAAAACCACGCATTATACAGACCACGCGTATCGTGTGTAGGGGCCCGGTTTTAAGACCGGGCAGTGCTCTTCCAGCCTATTTTTAATCGCTGCCTGGATCCTTTCTAATCTTTAGTTAATTTCCTTAGGGGTAGCTAACAAGCCTTGCTTATTTGGTATTAGGTGGATTTCTTCTAGGTCTCAAAGTTATTGTTTAACTATACTAAGGAAACTGTCTGTCTTAAGCTTCCTTATTGCGTATCTTTTACTATTTAGTTGCGCCTTAATATCTAGATCTAGTTGTATCTGGATAAGAATATAGTCTAAGGCGAGTGCCCATTCTTCTTTAGGGTTGCACCTTTTAAGTCTCTGGTATAGGCCTTCGTCTATAAATATAAGGTTAATTATACTTCTGGCGGTGCCTTATTACCATATAATTGCTCCTGGGGGGGGGGGGGGGGGGGTGGCTAGCTTAAGGCCCTAGAAAAAAATAGC
>Ga0307507_10006215_pt1 | contig 18586 bp, 7 predicted proteins | sample 7_EM_MG_FD_207223 | JGI IMG/M metagenome (GOLD analysis project Ga0307507, IMG submission 207223) | Populus trichocarpa ectomycorrhiza microbial communities from riparian zone in the Pacific Northwest, United States - 7_EM | ecosystem: Host-associated > Plants > Roots > Unclassified | place... | reverse complement strand
TTTTTGACCTCCTTGGGAACCACTGCTGCCGTAACAAGCCTACGGACGCGCTAGTATCGCAAACTTTGCTCTACTACTGTAGAGTCATCAGGGGGCGCCTATTGCTCGCCCCTTTGCCTTCCATTACCTATAGTATATATATATTCTATTCTAATAGCTTTACATTAAGTTCTCCTTTTTAACTTAAAAATATTTTTTATGCTAACAGAGATATGCTTTATATATCTCCCAGTTACATTTACAGAGATAGTCTTCTGGATTAGCCTTTATCTTTTAATAAAACCTAAGCCTACTGTTAAAAGAGGGTGATAAGATATATAGGTAGAGAAAATATAATCTTACCTCTCCTAGAACTTGCCTTCCCTCTTCCATAGTTTCTTAGTATAGGGGGTATAATTTAGTTTCGCTAGCCCTTTATCCCTTAATTCAGTAATATCCTTTAGTATCTCTTTAGCTTTGGAATCTAACCCTAGATCTTCCAAGCCCAGTTTAAAATTAGGGTATTTATTAATGTCTAGTTTGTTATCCATATTAGGTTCTATATTAGGTTCTATATTAGGGTCTAAGTATAAATCTAAGTGGTCTAAATTAGAGTTTAATTCTAAATTTAAGTCTGGGTCTGGGCTTATATAGGGAAGTAAGCGCGGGTTTTGTTTTAATGTGGTCTTTAGATTAACAGCGCTGGTAACTAGTGCTTTTATTATCCTTCGGACCAGAGCTAATATTTAGATTACTATAGTACCGCTAGCTTTATGTCGCTCTGCTAGTCTAATAGGTAGGTAAGTAAGTGGCATTAAAGGAGACAATGAAATTATAGCGAAAGAGGTATAACGAAAGAATATGGGTAAGTTTAAGGTTGGCGAGAGGACTAGAGCAAAGAGTGGGCGAGTAGCCCACTCCTATAAGTAGGCACTGGCCCTTAGACGACTTTATGGGCTGTGCTATAGTTGGTTTAATATAGCGCCAATAAGTATTGCTGAAGGCAGTGGGCTGTTTCTAACCCTCTTGTGATGGTGCTAGGGCACGTCACCTGCCGCATTCGGATATCGCTTACTACTAGCGCCTTGGCGCCCCCTGTATATTAGCCCCTAACGACCTTCCTCTTCCCTTCTTCTTCTCCTTAGCTTAGTATCTTTACAAGATAGCAATCCACAAGCTTTGGTTTAGAGGCATTTGTGCGAGCCGTCACATTATACTAAGCTCACCCAACCCTAAGGGGGGACTTCATTCGTTTTAAAGCTCTCCTCTTTACATTGCCTAGGAAGGCCTGGATAATCTCCTACCCCCGTTCTATAGGTTTTCGTGGAGAACTCGCGTTAAACACCCCTAGCTGCGCGTTGTCGACGCGTCAAGTCGCTATTATTGATACTAGGAGCCGGTATTCAAGCAGCTAGAAGGTCTTCTATGGATAAGAATAACTGCCTAGGAAGGCAATAATATCTCACCCCCGTCTAACCTTTTCGACTAATATGGAGTTGTACGAGCTGCAGAGATAACCTTGGTTAAGACTTAGCCTAGGGCTATAAGAAATAAAGTGATTCTATCTAAGCCTGGAACTAATCCTGCAGTATTAGCTAAGATAAGCCGAGACATAACTAGCGCCGTGCTATTAGGTGGTAGGTGTATGTTGTCCGCGAAGTCCTCTAGTATATATTAGGTTCGGGCTAATGGCCAAGATAAGCTAAGACATAACCCACGCCATGCTATTGGGCGGTAGGTGTATGTTGTCTATAAAGTCCTCTAGAACGAATCCTATCTGTTATCCTCTAGCTACTACTGCTATAATAACCACCCCAATAGATCCTAAGCTATATAAGGAGAGATAAAATTGATTAGGAAGGACCTAACGCTTGCACTATACTACTACCCTAAACCCCCAAACCCGATAACCTGTCGCGCTAATATGCCTGTGACACGACTCTCCAACTTGTCTATAAACGCCCTTATAGACACCCGTCAAGTTCTTATTAATAACCACCGTACCTAATCAACCCGAACCTTACTATTAACCTAGATAGTCCCTTGATCTTATAGCTAAATATATCTATAAGCATTACAATTCTATATATAGGGGTACTAGGAACCTAGGGGAGAATTTAAGTAATTTATAGCACTCCCTAACAGCTCTATAGATGAGCCTGTTTATTAATATAACCTCTTACGAACTATTAACGCGCTTCTTGTAACGGAACCTTATAGCAGGAACTACGGTGGGTCCTATTATTGGGCTAGGTATATAGGTAAGAACAGTTTTAACAACATAATAATAACTAGTGGAGTAATTGCCTAATAGATTAACTCCAATTATATTCTAAGATTTACTACAAAGAGAGAACTATCTGGGTAGGGTCTATAGTCCTTTAAATACACAACCGTACGCCTAAGAAATCCCTTTGCTCTATAAGGTACGTGTGCTCTGTCTACTCTATTATAGATTACACAGATTACACAGATCACATAGATTACACTATATAACCTTAGCTACTATTCCTTATTACATGGTTCCACTAGATCTATTCTAGACTATACCTATATTAACCAACTAGCTTCCTCTAACTCTTCTTTAAGTAGTCATAACATTATACTTAAGCTGTTTGTAACACTATCTCCCTCCTCTTTATCTTCGTCCTTAAAGATTCCTAACATCTCCAAGTTGTCTACTAGAGGTATAATGTCCGTTTAATTAGTCTGGTTAATATCCTTACTTATTATACCTAAAGCTTCTTCTTCTTCTTCTACAGCTTGCCAGTCTTGCACCGTTGCTGCAATCTTGTCTCTAGGTAAGATAATACCATCTCCATATTCTTACTGTATAAAAGAGGGGCTGGTTTATATTGCGCTAGTAAGCCCTTTGTCTTAACAACCATCCTCTTATTTAGAGTACACTAAAGCAAACATTTAATCGTCCTGTAACGTTTACTCTATCTCTAACGCTAAGTGTGCGCGTCCTATGACTCTTAACAGTCTTTAGGTTCCCTAAGTAACTTATTATAAGGTCTTATGTTTAATCTACCACTAAGAAACTTAACGGTAAACTAGCCTCTGCGCTACTTAAGGTTTAATATGTCTCTAAAGAGTCTACATATGTCCTTAAAGCTTAATATCTAGCTTATGCTTGTCTTTAACGTCTTAAATATATACGTAAGAAGGTTCGTTCTAAGGAGTAGAAGCTAGTTTAATAGGGTTTATCCAAGCTAGGTAATAAAAGAACTGGCTCTCCTCCTATAAGGGAAACAACTCTAAGTAGCTTAGCAATTGCTCCTCTTAGGTCCCCCTTAGGTAACTTATTTTTTGGCGATTCTTCCTTATTAATATTACCTAACCTGCTTTCTTCTAATACTCCTATACCTTTCCTATAGCGTTCTTTAGGTTGCTTAGTAGTTTCTAGGTAGTCTTACTATAGCCTATCCACTTTACTTTATACTATGTTTTGTTATCTACGTCCTTATAACTAATAATCTTTAAAACTTGCCATTTGTCCTCTTCTTATCCTCTATACATGTCTGCCTTATAAACTAGTAGCTTAATATCTCCGTATACTAGTTCTAGCATCGCGATATATTATATAGGGTAGATCTTTATTTTAGCTAGTAGGTTTAACTTATATATAACCAATAAAGTTCTTTACTTAACTTTAAAAGGTTTTAGTCTAATATAGTCTAACTTCTTGCTTGGTTGTTAACTCTTAAAATTTTTATATAGTAGCTATACTTTATCTCCCTCCTTTAGATCTGGTCCCTTAGATCTCTTAGCATTATAATACTTTTTCATCCTTTACTATACTAGTTTGGCTGTTTCCGTAAGGTTTGCGTAAAGGTTTATTAACATCTTTATTCTTTATTTAGCTGTGCTACTCGTTTTCTTTACTTAATATAGTAATAATAACGTTCTTAGCTTGTACCCGTAATTCGCTTTAAATAGTAATGTTCCCATTCCTTCTTATAGTATTATATTATATGCAAACTGTATAACTGGTAATAGCAATACCCAATTATTCTGTATATAATTAATATAATGCCTTAGATACTGTTCTAGTATCTAGTTTAGTCTTTCCGTTTATCTGTCCATCTATAGATAATATGCCGTAGAAGTTACTACGCAAACCCCTTGTTCTGCCAGAAATACTTCTTAAAATGCTGCTATAAATCTTAGATCTCTATCCAATATAACTTTATTTAGTGCTCTATACTTTATAAATACTTCCTTTATATAGATTCTAGCGACGTCTTCTACTAATATTTCTTTAGTGCATGCTATGAAGTATCCCCACTTTATTGGCTTATCTACTATTACTAAAATCGCGTTATAATCTTATCCTATAATAGGATCTCTTAACTTTAGTAACTTAATAATAAAGTCCTATAATATAACTTCCTATAGTCTTCCTGGTGTCTTAATAGGTTGTAGCCCTCTATACGGCTTATGCCTTGTTGGTTTATTTCTTTAGTAATCTAGATATTCTTTTATAACTTATCTTACTAATCCCCAGATTCCTTAAACAATGTATTCCTCCTAAAGTCTTAACACTAGTCCTATAGACCTATTATATCCTTATATTATTCCCTTATGGAATTCCTTAACAAACTCTTCTGTAATAGACTTAGGCATATATATTGCTTCTCTATTCTTATATTACTCTAAGTCTGGATCCTCTATCTATACTTTTTAGATCTTCTATGTCTAATCACTCTCTAGTAATTTATAAACCTAACTTTCTTTAGTTGCTATAATCCTTAGATAATTATACCTAATTAACCCGTCTTAATCCTTTTATAATAACGCTCCTGACGGCTTTTTATCGCTTTATAGTTTACCCTTTCTACTTAGGGTATCTGCTTGTGCGTTATCTATACCCTTAGTATACTAAATTTTAAAATAGTATTCTATAAGCATTTCCGCCCACCTAACCTGTCTTTGGTTGATTTCCTTTATTATTAGGAATCCTATAAGGTTCTTATAGTCTATTCTAACCACAAACAGTTTTTCTATGCCTTATAAAAACGCTCTTTATTCTTTAAGTACTATAACTATACCTAATAGCTCCTTGTTATAGATATCATAGTTTAGTTCTAGTAGTATTATCTTCCAACTATAGTATGCTACTAGATGCCATGCGTCCTGGTACTTCTATAGTAAGCATGCTTCTAGTATAAAGTCTAATATATTTATTTTAACAACCGTATCTAACCCTAGTTAATAGATCTTAAGGACTGGCTCTTAGGTAAACAACTCTTTAAATTCCTAAAACAGCTCTTTCTATTCGTTTCCTTAAACCCATGGTTTCTCCTTCTTTGTTAATCTTATAAATGGCTTAATGCTTTTTAACCACTGTGCTATAAACCTCCTATAGTAGTTACAAACCCCTAAAAATAACCTTAACTGCGTAATATTCTCTAGTTCTTACTAACTTACTATAGCTTTAACTTTCTTTGGGTCCATGCTAATTTTCCCTAGTTCAACAATAAATCCTACAAAATTAGTTTTCTTTATAAAGTGTTACGGACGCTTTAAGTACGATGTTACAACTACTTGGGGAAGAGTTGCAGGAAGCTAGTTGGTTAATACAGGCACGGTCCAGGATGGATCCGGTGGAACCATATAACAAGGAATGGTAAGCGAGTCACATAATGTTATACGCAGTGTACGAAGTATACGCAGTATACGCCCGCGTACAATACGTATAACACGTACCTCATATACAAAAGAGGATTTCTTAGGAGTATGGTTATATATTTAAAGGACCTTAGTCCCTACTATAGATAGTTCTCTCCTTATAGTAAATCTTAGAATATAATTAGAGTTAATTTATTAGGCAACTACTCCACCAGTTATTATTACGTTGTTAATTTATTCTTACCTATATACCCAGCCTAATAATAGAACCCACCGTAGTTCCTACTACAAGGTTCCGTTACATATTTACTACTAAAGTTATAGTATTAAACAAGATTAAACAATATGCCACCTAAAGCACTAGTTACAACAATGTCGGCGATAGCCATAACCTTAGGGCCAGGTGATACTAGTATAAACAATAGGGATTCTTAAGTGGTTACATAAGGTTAGTTATAAGAAATGGTTAATTACTTACAAAACAATAATAGGATACTTAAAGAACGCATTAATGGAATTAGAGCAGCAAAAATTAAGTTACCTTTAATTAAACGGTTCTTAGGAGAGAAGTTAAAGCTTAAGGGATTTCTTACGTAGATATACTTTAAGGTTATATAGAAAGGAGTAAAGTTAGCAATATTATTAGATTAAGTAGCCTATACAGGATTATTCCTAATAGGGAGGGCACTTAAGTGGTTTAAACTATATCTCACGGAAATATAGGCTAATGGCATAACAACTACTAACCAGGACGTGCGGTATATATTTACCAGTTAGAATAGGTTCGTAGAATAGTTAATATAGATATTTAGAGACCTAGAGGCTATAACCACAGCGGAACAAAGCTTCAGAACTTAGTATAACGCACTTTAGCAATTAAGTATATAACACAGTTTTAAACACTAGCTATATAGGTTAAGTGGAATAACAGGGCGCTTATAGCATAGTATAAATAGGGACTTAAGGCTAAAGTCTAGAACGCAATTATCTTAATAGAAGATGCGGATACTCTAAGAGAGTTAATAGATTAGTTAATAAAGATTAATAATAGAATCTATTAAAGGGAACAAGCTAAAAGAGGGCAAGATAGAGTTCCATAGTTATATAAGGCGCAGAGTATATAACAATAAATATAGAGTTAAAAACTATAGAATGGCGCAGAGCTAATAGACCTAAACAGTACTAAGGAAACCTAAAGGTGGGAAAAGAAACTATAGAAATTTAGGGGTTAAGGATTAAGTAATTAAAGGACCTAGGAGTAGAGGCTAAACTAGGGATCTTAATAGCAGAAGACGTTTAGGCGGACTCCATAGTAAGAAAAATAGTTTAAAGATAGGGCTTATATAAATTGCGGAAAACAAGGTCATTTCGCCAGAGACTATAGAGGTGGTTAGAGTAACTATACAGTAAAAGGAACCAGATTAGTAGACGGCACATATATATAGAGGAACGATGGTGCACTATAAGAAATAAAAGAGTGTTTAGTTAATAGTTTTGCGTATTATTACAACAACACATACCAAATTTATAAGGACGCTAAGTATGGCGTAAGCTATTAGCTATAGGAGCTATTACTATTTAAGTTTAAAGGAACTAATAAACCAGCTTATAGATCGGACATTAAAGACAATAAATTTAATATAGGCGAAATATTTACCAATAATAAGGTAATAAAGGCAGTTTACTAAAAGTATATAGACCTTAAAGAAGTTAAAACAGAAGCAGAAACTAAAACCATTATAAAATAGGGTTTAGTAACAGATATTATAACACTATTAGATATAATTTCCATCGCTTTATAAAACAATAGGAGTAACATTTAGAAAAAACTAAGCAAGTAGACAACTGCTAGTGCTAGCTTATTACTTAATAAAGGCAAAAGGCCATAGGCTTAAGATTCTTAAGAAGAGATAAAATAAGCTTAAGATTCTTAAGACGAAATAAAATACACCTAAAAACCCACAATGGATAAAAACTAATAGGGAAGGGTAGTAACTTAGTTTAGTAATAAACAAATAAGTATAGGACGCAAGTTTATAAACTACAAGTTTAGGGAACGAATAAGAACATTAGCAATTCTAGGTAAACATAGTATTTAGCCTAAAGATTAAATAGTTAATACTAGGATTAAAAAGCAAGACGACTACAAAGATCTAGCTATAAGACGCAGAAAATAAGAAACTATGGATAAGTTTAAAACACGAATTATTATATAACAAGAGCAAAAGCTAGATAAAAGGTCAGCTATGCTAGGTTATATAAGGGACAGAGCACCTACATAAAGAGTTACTAATAGGCCAAGTACAGGGACACTTAGGGTAAAATAATTAGATAAACTAGAATAAGAAGAGGACCTAGATATTCCAACTAGGTTTAAAGAAAGATATACTAAAGGATATTATAATACAGCGATAACAAGGTACTTTCTAATAGATAAACTATATACACTAAACTAGTTATACAGAAAGTGGTATAGGCAATAATATAACAACAAATAGGCAGATTTTTATATATAGCTAGATAAAAAAGTTATCTAAGACCAACCTATTATAGAGAAACGCATAAGTCATATTAAAGGAGCATTAATTATAATATTAAGGAACCTAGAAGAGGGATTTAGGGACTAGAGAAGTAAGCAATAAGTTTTAATACCTATAGCAGAGATACCAGTGGTTAGGTTAACTAGGTATAGATTTAAACTTAAAAATAAAAATAAACTAAGAGTTAACCTAAAACATACAGCGCATTATACACTATTATGGATAGCTTATATAGATAACATATATAACATATATAGGGCACCTAAAGACAAGAACCAGAAGTACCTAGTAAGGATATACTAGGCACTAAAGGAAAAGCGGTTCAGGAACGCCAAGTATATGCATAGATAGCACCCAGTAGAAGTACAAGGTTAAGGGGACTTAATACTTTAACCAGAAAGATTCCTTATAGAAGAATGCCTAGATAAATAATAGTGGTAGGAGTGCCCAGAGAACACTTATCTATAGTATATAGAGGAAAAGAAACAAACTAAGTATTGGCCTAAGTTAGACTAAGTATAGGCAGGATCTAGCAGCCAACAGTTAGAAAAAGGGAAGGCATATAGGACTAAAGGAAACTAGTATTAGAGCCTTAAACCCTTAAAGAAATTTAAGGATAATACCTAAATTTATAAGCTAAATAGCAAGATTAGCAGTTTAAAGCATTAGTAGATAGTAGAGTAACTAGAAACTATATATTACCAAAGGCAGTAGAAAGGATAGGGTTACCATATAGACAAAAGGAACACCTATATCCACTTATAATAATTTCAGGAGATTAGATAGCCTATAGAGGAGGTATTATTAATCTTAAAACAGGACCTATTTAGATAACTATTAAGGGGAGACCAGTTAAAGTGTCTTTTAATATCCTACCGTTGGGACAGGACAAGGCGATACTAGGAATACCTTGGTTATAAAAGTATAATCTAAAGATCAATTGGGTTATAGGTTAGGTCGATATTAAGGATACTTAATAGCGCAAAGTATAACAATAAACTAAGTTAGTATGGTACCAAGTTAGAGTAATATACAAAGAGACTAAGCGAGGCTTAAGTTATGTACCAAAGAAATACCATAAGTATAGTAAAAAGTTATGGTTACTAGAAAGTGAAAAGCTGTCAGAGCATACAGTATAGGACTATAAGATAGAATTAGAAGAGGGAATAAGTCTAAAGTTCTTTCCAATCTATAAGCTTACTAAAACGGAGTTAGTAGCGCTTAAGGAGTTTATCCAGGAGAACTTATATAAGGGATATATTAGACCATTATAGTCGTTAGTAGGATATCCAGTACTATTCATCCTAAAGAAAAACGGAAAACTTAGGATATATATAGACTATAGACAGTTAAACAGCATTACTAGGAAGGATAGGTATCCTTTACCCTTAATTAGCGAAATCTAAGACAGGATAGGTAACGTAAAGATCTTTACAAAGATAGATCTAAGGTGGGTATACTATTAGATTAGGATTAAGAAAGGCAACAAATAAAAGGCAGTCTTTAGGTTAAAGGAAGGACTATATAAGCTATTCGTTATATAGTTTAGGCTTATAAACGCACTAATAACATTCCAGAAGCGAATTAATAGTGTGTTAGAAGAACACCTAGATAAATTTATTATAGTATACCTTAATAATATTATCATCTACTTAGAGAGTAAGAAAGAACACAGAGAACACGTTAAATGGGTCTTAAAGAGACTATAAGAAGAATAGATGCTAGTAGCAATTAAGAAATACAAGTTCTTTACTAGGAAGACCAATTTTATTAGATTTATTATTAAATTAGGCTAACTTAGCATAGATCCAAAAAAGATTAAGGCTATAGTAAATTGGTAGGAACTAAAGAACGTTACGTAGTTAAGATTATTCCTAGGGTTCTGCAATTACTATAGAAGGTTTATAGCGTAATAGTTAAAGGATATTAAGCCACTTATAAGGTTAACCAAGAAACAAGAACTATAGGCATAGGGAAAAGAGCAACAAGAACTATTTAAAAAGGTTAAAGGGTTATTTACCTAGAAGCTAGTTCTTAAGATCTATTAACCAGGTCTAGAGACGGTTATAAAAATAAATGCATTAGACTTTACACTAGGGGCATACTTTATATAGAAATATTAAGATAGATGGCACCCAGTGGCATACTATAGTTAAAAGATAACACCACTAGAGTTAAACTATAACATCTACAATAAGAAGTTGTTGGGTATAGTTACAGCACTTAAGGAATAGAGAGCATTCTTACAAGGCACAGAAAAATCATTTATAGTTAAGATAGATTATAAGAACCTTATAGGATTCCTAACAACAAAGGAACTTAACCAAAGATAGGTTAAATAGGCGGAAATGCTTATAGAATACCATTTCAAAATTCAGCATACTAAGGGTATAGATAATGCACAAGCAGACGCGCTAAGTAGAAAGGCTAAACTATAAAATAATAAAAAGCTATCAGGAGCTTTATTATAAAAGGATTAAGATAGATTAATTAGGTATAATTATCTAAAGATTATAGCAACTAAGGAAAGTTAGATCCATAAGTTACTAGAGAGTAATTAAACATAGAAGATCTAAAAAGCACAGGTAGAGGATCTAGACTTAGAGCAATATAAAAATAGGGAAATAACGTATATGCCTAAGTCTATTACAGAAGAATTTGTAAAGGAATTCTATAAGGAAATAACATAAGGACATAGCAGAGCTATAGGCTTAGTGTTAAGACTTTAAAAGGAGTATATTATTTAAGAAATCTGGGGACTAGTAAGATAAGTTATAAAGAAATATCTAAATTGCTAAAGAAACAAACCAACAAGGCATAAGCCGTATAGAGGGCTACAACCTATTAAAGTACCAGGAAGACCATAGGAAGTTATATTATAGGACTTTATTATTAAGTTACTAAAGTTAAGAGATCCTATTACAGGATAAAATCATAACACAATCTTAGTAATAGTAGATAAGCTAATAAAGTAGGGATACTTTATAGCATATACTAAAGAGATATTAGCAGAAGATATTACTAGAATCTATATAAAAGAAGTATTCGCAAGATATGGAGTACTAGACAAGATTATATCAGACAGAGATCTAAGATTTATAGTAGTATTTTAGGAAGTATTTCTAGCAGAATAAGGAGTTTATATAGCAATATCTACAGCGTATTATCCGCAGATGGACGGATAAACGGAAAGACTAAACTAGACACTAGAATAGTATCTAAGGCATTATATTAATCACATATAAAACAATTGGGTATTGTTATTACCAGTTATATAGTTTACGTACAACACAACACTATAAGAAGGAATAGGAGTATTACCATTTAAGGCGAACTATGGATATAAGCTAAGAACATCATTATCGCCACGGCAAGCAAAAAAGACGAGTAGCACAGCTAAATAAAAAATGGAGACATTAATAAATCTTCATAAAGACCTTAAAGAAACAGCTAAACTAGTATAAGAACGAATAAAAAGGTACTATAATGCTAAGAGATCTAAGGGACCAGATCTTAGGGAGGGAGATAAAGTATAGCTACTATATAAAATTTTTAAAAGTTAACAACTAAGTAAGAAGTTAGACTATGTTAAACTAGGACCTTTTAAAGTTAAGTAAAGAATTTTATTGGTTATGTATAAGTTGAACCTACCAGCCAAAATAAAGATCTACCCTATATAACATATCGCAATGTTAGAGCCAGTATATGGGAATATTAAGCCACCAGTCTATAAGGCAGACACGTATAGAGGATAAGAGGAAGACAAATAGCAAGTTTTAAAGATTATTAGTTATAAGGATATAGATAACAAAACATAGTATAAAGTAAAGTAGATAGGCTATAATAAGACTACCTAGAAACCACTAAGCAACCTAGAGAACGCTATAGGAAAGGTAAAGAAGTATTAGAAGAAAGCAGGTCAGGGAGCGTTAAGAAAGAATCGCCAAAGAATAAGTCACCTAAGGGGGACCTAAGAGGAGCAATTACTAAGCTACTTAGAGTTGTTTCCCTTATAGGAGGAGAGCCAGTCCTTTTATTACCTAACTTATTAAGACCCTGTTAAACCAGTTTCCACTTCTTAGAACGAACCTTCTTATAAACCTTCTTAAGACGGGTTAACTAAGCGAATATAACCTACTAAGACTTAAACGAGCGACGCTGAGCCTTAAGGGCCCAAGCGGTCTCTTCAGCAGAACGGTAAAGTTTGGCGCGTATAGCAGCCAACTCGGACTTAAGCTTCACAGCAGTAGATTAAATATAAGACCCTATAATAAGTTACTTAGGGAACTCGAAGACTATTAAGAGTTATAGGACGCGTATATTTAGCGTTAGAAATAGAGCGAATATTATAAAACAATTAAATGTTTACTTTAGTACACTCTAAGTAAAACAAGGGTTATTAAGATAAGGGACTCGCTATCGCAATATATACTAACCCCACTTTCGTATAACAAGAATACGGAGATAACATTATCTCACTAAGTGATTGTGACGGGCTCGTACAAATGCTTCTGAACCAAAGCTTGTAGATTGCTACCATACAAGAATACTAAGCTAAGGAGAAGAAGAAGTCTGTCAGAGACTGGCAAGATACAAAGGGGTCGCCAAGGCGCTAATAGTAAGCGAGCCAATAGCAATTTTCTATCCCGGGGATGGAAAATCCTGATTGGTTGGCAGGAGTCAGGGTCCACTAAGTATAGCAGGTGGCGTTGCCCTAGCACCGTCACATCACCCCCCCCTCCCAAAAAAGCCTGCCCTTAGGCGTTATCTGAGCTCCTTATTGTCATCTAAATTGTTATAGTTATCCACCCCTTCTTCCTAGCATTTAATCTAGCTTTCTAATTGGCGTAGTAGTCTAGGGAGGTTAGGGTGGGCTAGGTGGAAGTCCTATAGCTTATGGGGAGAGTACTTAAAATTAGATGCGGGGTACTATTCTAGATCTTTATTATGACCTACCCAGCTTGTACGGTATTTTAGGGTACTGCGGTCTTTCTTAACTGCTAAGATCTCTTTAACTTCCTATTCCTCATCCTCTGCAATCTAAATTGGCGGTGGGGGGTCGTTGTACTATCCAGGCAATGGGTCGTCTGCGGCCTTCCGCAGTTGGTCTAGAGAGAAGACAGGGTAGATCTTTATTAACTCTAGTAGCTTAACCTTAAAAAAGTGCCCTACCTTCTTAGGGATCTTGTAGGGGCCAGCCATTTAGTAGTCTAGCTTGTGGCTCAGCCTCTGGGTCTTCCAGTTCTTTATTAACACCCATACCTTATCTCCTACGTGGAAGTCTACCTTGTGACAATATTGGTTTATGTCGGCCTCTTTCTTCTCTTATGCTTTTTTTATAATTGCTTGGGCAGTCTCCTAGGCTCTATACATTCTCTTAGCGAATATCCGGGCCTCTTCGTAGCTAAGGCGTTCGCGGGCCGTCACAGGTCCTATAGGTCTATCCCAATTAAAGGATATTCGTGGCTTGTATCCATAGATTAACTCAAATGGCAACATTCCTATACTATTATAAGGGAGCGTAAGCTGTGCGTAGTCCATTATAGGTAGTAGTTCCGACCAGTTGTCCTAGTAGTAATTAACAAAGGGGCGAAGTCGTTGGTTAAGGTACTGGTTTATAATCTTGGTTTGGCCGTTAGTCTAAGGGTGGAATGCGGTAGAGAGCTTAATCTTAATTCTAAGGATGCGGCAGAATTCATCCCAGAAGTCCGATATAAATTGGGGTCCATGGTTAGAGATAATTAACTTAGGAGCGCCATAGATCTGGTAAATGTTGTTAATATATATACGGGCCATATCTTTTGCGGTTGTAGTCTTAAAGTAGGGGAGGGAAATAGCTTACTTACTTAGTCGGTTAACTACCATAAAGGCTATATCGTAGCCATATTTATCCTTTGGGAATAATTTAAAGTCCATTGTAACATACTGCTAAGGGCGTTTGGGAACTGGCAGTGGTTGTAACTATCCAGGGGTTCAATCCCTGGGGGTATCTACCTGTTTATAAGCATAACAATTCCTAATAAACTGTTCTATATTAGATAGGAGTCCTCACCAGTAGTAGCGAGGCGCTAGTAGTTAGTAGGTCTTGTCTTAACCAGGGTACGCCATAGAGACTTAACAGTGGGCTTTACGGATTAGCTCCATTTATAGGTTGTCAACGTCTGGAACTATAAGCCGTTCTTGGTATAAGAGTAGTCCGTCTTCTATTTCCAAATTAGGGTCGCCTTCCGTAGCTTGGTCACGAAGGGCTTTTAGGGATTCGGCTGTGCGGTTCGCGATTAGAATGCGGTCAATTAGTCCCATTAGTTTATCTAGAATCTCTCCTTCCATAGGCGCTAGCTTATTCTGTTTAGAGTTTAGTTCCTTAAGGATACGTAGGTCGAGCTGTTCGGGACAGAGGAGGGCACATGTCCGGTGCTAAGCCTTCAGCTTATTCTGTGGTTCCACGTCCTGTTCTCTCCGGGTAAGGGCATCAGCTTTAGAATTTTGCCTACTAGGGCGGTATATAATTGTAAAGAAGAATTAGGAGAGTATTTTAGCCTACCTAGCCTGTCAACCGGTAAGCTGCTTTATTGTTATAAAATACTCAAGGGCTTTATAATTAGTATAGATTTTAATCCAAAAGTCTATACTTCTAAGCTCTACGCGCCACTGGGATAACGATTATATAATAGCCAGCATTTCCTTATCGTGTACCTCGTAGTTATACTTGGCTGGGGCCATTATCTTTAAGAAAAACGCCACAGGGTACCACTTGCTATCTAGGTGTAACTGTGAGAGAACTCCCGCTACTACTCCGTCAGAGGCATCCGTTTCCAGTATTAATTTAAGGTCTGGGTCATAGTGACGGAGAATTAGGGAGGAGGTAAGTCGGTCCTTTAACTCCTTAAAAGCTTCTATATAGTTATCATTAAAAACAAAAGGCGTGTTGTTCTTTGTTAGTTGTATAAGAGGCTTAGCCACAACCCCGTAGTCACGGATAAACCAACGGTAGAAGTTACAGAAGCCTAGAAAGGACTGGATGCCTTTTATAGTATAAGGGGGTTTCTAGTTGCGTATCGCCTTAACCTTCTTAGGGTTAACTTTAATTCCTTCCATACTAACAATGAACCCAAGGTACTTTATTTATTTTACTCCGAATTCGCATTTCTTAATATTAACTTATAGGCCTGCATTCCGCAGCCTCTCTAGGACCTTTTTAACGTAAACTTAGTGCTTAAGTTCATTGTCCAAGTATATAAGAATGTCGTCTAGGTATGCCGTACAGAATTCATTAAGGTAGTCAAAAAGAACATCATTTATATACCATTAGTACGTGGCTGGCCCATTTATTAGTCCAAAAGAAAGAACTTTGTATTTATAAGAACCGTAGCAGGTATAGAACGTCGTTAGATCCTCTAATACAGGGTCCATCCTAATTCGGTAAAAAGCTTAGCGGACATCAAGCTTAGTAAAGATTTTAGCTCGGCTTAGACGTGCAAGGGTCTCATTAATTAGGGGGAGAGGGTAACAATCTTTCTAAGTAATAGCGTTTAGTTTCTAATAGTCAATATAGAAGCGGAGGCCTTTATTAGGTTTCTTTACAAAGAGAATAGGGGAAGCAAAAGGGGCCTAACTTAGCTCAATAAACCCCTTATAGAGGTTATTAATTAAGTACTGCTTGGTTGCTTTTAGTTCCTCCATAGTTTACTAATAAAGGGGGCTGTAACCTAGAGAGTTATCGGCCTCTAGTTAAATCTTATAATTATAGGTTTAGTAGGGGGGCAGTATATCTAAGGCTGCTTTTAAGAACGCGTCTCTGTAGTCTAGGAGGTATATAGGGAGGAGGCGCTTAACTAACTCCTTATTAGTTTCTTCTACTAGCCCTTCTTCCTTCTTATTAATAATCCGGTTAATTTTATATAAGCTGGTTATAAAAACCTCATTATCCTTCTAATATATATTAAAGTGGAAACCTATAGCGCTAATTGCCGCGATATCTACTATAGGGGGGTTATGTGGTAGTAGGGGTGTCCGCGGCCTTAGGGGCTTTTGGCGTATTAGCGTTGTCTTTACTCCTTTTAGCTCTTGTTACATCTTCCAAAGGTTATCCTTTAAGTCCTATTAGTATGTCCTCTTCCCCATTAGCTAGATCTCTGTAATTTGGAAGTCGTCTATGTCACTATCCGTTCCACTTCCATAAGTAGAGTCCTCCTTAACTGCAGTCCTTCAGGGGAGTATCCTTGTCAGTACGGATTTCTTACCGGCCTTATAATAGGCATCTTCTTGAGCGAAAGCTAGGTCGCGGTCCCTAACATCCTACTGGTAAATAGGATCGGCCTTCGCGGCTAATATCTTATGGTCGGTACGGATCTCTCTAATAAAGGAGGGTAACTTCGGTCTACTCTCTAGCTAGATAAACTGTCTTTGTCAAACGTTTAGCCAAATATTAAAGTAGGACATCCATTTTCGGCTAAGGATTATGTTATGGGACCCTAGGTCTAGGATATAAAAGGGGATACCAAACTGGCGTCGTCCATTAATAGCAATATATAGCTTTAAGATATAGGTAACCGGCTTACCGGCTTAGCCGTTATAGCCTTTTACTTAAACAGGCTTCTCTAGTTAGGTAGCATTTACATTTAAGAACTTAGCAACGTCATTTACACAAGCAGTGTTTATAAAGGTAAAGCTATTTGCTCCAGTGTTAATAAGGGCAGTTATATTAACTCCATATCCATTTTAAGATACTATATATGGAACTGTAAAGTGTTTTCTACCTATTAGCTAACTCAGATCAATCTCTTTAAGATCAATAGGATACCCTAGGGGGGAGTCTTTCCCTAGGGTTCTTCTTTTCCCAACTTATTAGGCGTTTCTTCTTCCTCTATCTCCTTGATATTACCCGTATCCTTTAGCTCTGGGCAGGACGTAGTAAAGTAACCATCCTTTCCACAATTAAAGCACGTGACCGTGGCAGGGTCAATTAGGGTGTTGCAACGAGCATTAGTTAAAGGTATGGTACGTAGCGGGTCAGGCGAGGTTCGCTAGTAGGCAGTTATGACCGCTTTTAGTATAAGGGCGGTTGTGGTTTGTCTTCCAACGCCAGCTCCCATTAGTATAGTGGATAGGTTGCGGTCGCTATAGGACCTCTTTAGTCAATCAGAGCGAGTATTAATTCATTTTAGTTTTGAATCCAGCAACAAACATTAGGCTGCAAGTCTTTAGTAGGTTGGTAGGTCATCTAAGGCTACCACAATCTTCTCTTATAGTCGGACCGTTAGCTTGTCATATAGGTCCAAACAATAGTTCTTAGGGGGGACCTGGCCTTCGCCTGCTAGGTGTAAGAATTAAGTCTAGAACTTGGTAAAGGATTAGTTTAATTTCATTATTAGGCGATTATAGTCGTAACGGGCATCCCGTACTTTATTTAGATTAACATAGATAGTAGCTAGGTGCTGTATTATCTTATTAACAGATGTAAACCGAATAGGTAACTCGTCCTCAAACTTGGCCTAAAGGTATCGCTAGGCGTCCCTAATGGTTTGACCAAAGAGGTAGAGCATTTTAGCTTCTTTAGAGGGGAAATAGTTGTGGTTAACATAAAGCTTTCCTCGCACCTAGATTCTCCAGTTCTCAAAAGTCGGGTCTACGCCGTCCGACAATAGTAGGGGGTTAGGGAGCTTGACGGACTTTAATTGCTTCGTTATTATATCCGTACTCTCTGGTGTATTGCATTTGGTAGAGCGAATGGGTTAACTAAGGCTTTATAAAGGGGAGGCTGGGCTATTTTATAAGGCAGTAAGGCTTTCCAGGATCTCCTTTAGAGTCTCTTGTATGCTTTAGGCTTAAAGACGATTGACCTTCTAATTGGCTGCAAGGGCACGAATCTGCTTATGTACACCTATAACGTCGTTATTGTCTTTGATTTCTGATCCCAACTAGACCTCGTGTTCCTCTCGGGTAGAGGCAGGTCTTTTAGATGAGCTTACTTTAGGTGCCATCGTCGGCTTCCTAAGGTTCATTGGAATTGTATAATTCGGTTTCAATTCCGGGGTTCTTTTGTGGGTGCAGGTCAAGTACAGTCTGGCCTATAAAGTGGGATATTGTCAGGGCCTTCTCAGGCGTAGTAGTGTGGGTTTTTTAATGTCTGAGTATAACGCGTTGACGCGTCGTTGCAGACGAAGGTCTTTTTGGGGTGGGATATTATTGAGGCCTTCCTAGGCAATGTAGGGAGAGCTTAGTATAATGTAACGGGCTCGTATAAATGCTTCTGAACCGAAGCTTGTAGATTGCTACTATACAAGAATACTAAGCTAAGGAGAAGAAGAAGTCTGTCAGAGACTGGCAAGATACAAAGGGGTCGCTAAGGCGCTAGTAGTAAGCGAGCCAATGGCGATTTTCCATCCCGGGGATGGAAAATCCTGATTGGTTGGCAGGAGTCAGGGTCCACT
>Ga0307507_10006214_pt1 | contig 18587 bp, 10 predicted proteins | sample 7_EM_MG_FD_207223 | JGI IMG/M metagenome (GOLD analysis project Ga0307507, IMG submission 207223) | Populus trichocarpa ectomycorrhiza microbial communities from riparian zone in the Pacific Northwest, United States - 7_EM | ecosystem: Host-associated > Plants > Roots > Unclassified | place... | reverse complement strand
CATTAATTTGCAGCCACCTTATTTTTTACCCTTCCTTACATCCTCCCTAACTTAGGAGGCACTGGAACGGCAGCTAGCAGAGGACCGTCGCCAGAACCAGACGACCGTTACCAGAACCCAGTGCTTTTATCCATATTCAGTATTGATTAACGATTATTGAATATTGAATATTGACGGTCAATATGCAATATCAATACGATATGTTCAATACTGAAAGTTATTGAATATTGACAATTTTTGGGGTTAAGGTAGTAAAAATTTATATAGATGCCTTAGTAGATGACTCTGGCCCCTAAGCGATACGTGCGTATTTTAAATTTATTAGGTAAACTTATACAAAATTAAAATGCACTAACATTAAATGTTGGTTTACAGAATATTGCATGCCACATCGTTAGTTTTTATGCGCCCTATATACACCCAATCTTCAACTACCTTATCTTTGACCAACGCCATGCCTTCCTCATCTACCAATACAATAGATGACGATAATATATCTACCTCTGCTATTTCGGAGCTTGATTCGGATTAGTTTACCTACTCTGGCGATGGTAACGCGTTAAGTAACTCTGCACTAAGTACACTAGGTGTAACTTCTTCTTAATTACCTCGTAAAAGACGAAGATTTACTGCTACTTTTACTTGGCAATTTGCCCGCGATTCTCTTCCTTATAAAGCTACCCGCAATGGCAGGAATCGAATCTGGTACTGCTTAATGTGCGAATGGGACTCTGCCTCTTTGACATCCGTTTGCACCCACCTTAACAAAAAGCATGGTATAGAGGTTTAAGCTGGAGAGGTTAAAGTAAAGCGACTGCGGCAGGAACGCCTTACGAATATACTAAGCAAATTGGAAGGCTCTAAACAGCTCAAACACGAAGCTTAAAAAGAGCAGATCCTTTAAGGCGCCATCAATCGCGAGGCCTTTAATGAAGCTCTTATATAACTAATTGCTGTACGCAATCTACCGTATAATGCAGCTACCTGGCCAGAGCTATACGCGTTACTTATGACGGTTAATTATACTGTTGAGGAAGTTGCAATTAATGCGGTAGGAACTATACCAAAGCTAATTAAGCAATCGTACTTAGTACATTGTAAGATCCTAAAAGAAAAGCTTTAAGGCTTTCTCTCAAAAATCTACTTTTTAATTGATATGTGGACGTTACTAAATCACCGCTCCCTCCAAGCGATTGTCGCCCATTTTATTAACGCGGAAACAAGGCAGTTATGGAAGGCTCTACTTGCTCTACCAGAGCTCCCCTTACATGGTAGCAAAGACCAAGCTAACGCCTTTCTTTAAGTTACTGAGAGCTATGGAATTCTAGGTAGAATTGGCTATATTTGCGGCGACAATTACGGCGCGAACGATAAGATGTGTCGCCATATATCTGCGGGCCTTAAGGCAAGAGGACTCCCCTACTAGGACCTAGTTCACCACCAAATTTGATATAGTAGCCATATCATCAATCTTGCCCTTTAAGCCTTCCTCTACCTCAAAGATAAAGACGCAATTGACGAAGCCGTTCGGCAAGTCTTACTTAATAAGAATTCAACAATTGACAAGAAGCTTGCACAAAAGATAAAGGAAGCAAAGGCTGCAGGCTAGAGGGAGATTGGTACGCTTAGTAAAGTTCACAACCTTATTATACATATTTGGGCGTTAGAAGCTCGCTATAATGAGTTTAAAGCCTTAGCCGGGCAATCAGTTCCTTTGGATAATAATACTTAGTAGAATTTGTGGTTTACCGTACTTAAGGTTATTAAGGATGAGAAAGTTCAAACGGCGATTAATACGTACTCTCGGAACTAGTATAGGGAAGTAAAAGATAACTACCTCTTACCTAAAGATTGGCAGATTATTAACAACACGCACACCTTCTTAAAGCCGTTCTATAAGGTTACAATGATGAACTAAAGCAACTTCTTATTAATTGATTAAACGCTATATACTATAGATATTCTTATTAAACACTTCGAGCGTTTAAAGGTAAGCTTTTTAGAGGCTATTGAGGCTCTGCTAATTGGCAATATTTAGAATTGATATCGCCCAAATCAACGCCTTCTCTCTGCCATTATTACTAGCTGGTATACCTTTAACAAATACTACAAGCTCACTAACGACACCTCTGCGTACGCAGCCTCAATCCTACTTCACCCCTCGCGTCGGAAGACTTATATTAAGAGACACTGGAATAAGAAGTGGCACAAGCAATCATTTACTGCAGTAAGGAAGCTTTGGGAGGACCACTATATAGAACGCTTAACTAGCTCTACGGCTTCTAAATCTACTAAATCTACTGAGCCTTCTGAAACCGAACTCTATATGCGAATGCTTGACGTCACTAGTAGTATTAAGGAAGAGTATAAGGAATTTATCAAAGGAAAGCCCACCTTAATACGAGGCATGGCTCTTAACTAGTGGCTTAATCCAACTCACCAAGCTAACTACCCACGACTCTCTCAGATGGCTATTGATATATTATCTATTCCATCTATATCAGCAGAGGCCGAGCGAGTATTTTCAGGCGCACGGCGAACGGTCTCATGGGACCGTATGTTACTCAGAAGCACGAATATTAAGCGTACGGAATGCTTAAAGAGTTGGTTGCTCAGTAATATTACGGCTGGGGGAGGGCTTGTGGCAACGGGCGTAATGGAAGACGCTTTTGACATCTTGGCAAATCAAGAAGGAGAGCCTAAGAAGCTACTGCCAACTACACCAAGCCAAGGATCGTGAAGTTGGCGATAGTGGTAAGAGTAGGGGTGAGAGTGCAGCTGTATTTTGGAGCTCTACTAAGGCCTAGGGCAGTATGGAGCTTGACTGTAACTATATTACTATACCGAGACTTTACATAAGTAATTTGGATTCAATATTCAGTAAAATTTCAATATAAAATTTGGTTTCAATATCAATATCAATACGGTCTTATATTGATATTGAATATTGATAAAAGGCCTGCCAGAACCAGACGACCGTCGCCAGAGCCAGACGACTGTTGCTAGAACCAGACGACCGTCGCCAGGACCAGACGACAACGACTAGCCAGCGAACACTATAAACGATTCAATCGATCAATCGAATCAAGGTAGTATAGACAGGTAGGCACAAACAGGGAGATGCTGACGGGTAGGTAGATGCAGACAGGTAGGCAGATGCAGATAGGTAGGCAGATGCAGACGGGTAGATAGATGCAGATAGGTAAGCAGATACAGACAGGCAAGCAGATGCAGATAGGTAGGCAGATACTAACGGGTAGGCAAATATAGATAGGTAGGCAGATGCTAACGGGTAGGCAGATATAGACAGGTAGGCAGATATAGACAGGTAGGCAGATGTAAATAGGTAAGCGATGTAGACAGGTAGGTAATGCAGATAGGTAGGCGATATAGGCAGGTACTATAGGTAAGTTAATAGGTAGATAGGTAGAAGAGAACCATCGCTATATTATATTAAATTATCTAAAATATTATTATTTATTTTGCTAGCCTTATAAATAGCTTTAAAGTAGCTTTTATTTATTTAAAATATGCTATTAGTATAAAAGAGGTAAATAGCTCTAAATACAATTGTGGTTGCCAAATGTGCAGATTACTGGCAGGTTGCGCGTAGGTTGCGCGTAGGCTGCGCGCAGGCTGCGTGTCAAAAAAACACGACATAGGCTAGTCGGTTGAGTTGCCAAATGCCCTTAACTGCGCGCTAATTGCGTCAACCACCAACCATTGAGGCCATTGGTAGGGTACTATATTTTGCCAATAAAGGAAGGCATAGTAGAGTATAAAGTAGGTTAAATTCTACTAAATACCTCTGTCCTTAATATAGGCCTTAGTCTAGTTCTTAGCAAAGTCCTTATAGTATCTTATTAATTGTATAATATTTTAACAATATTATAAAGCTTGCCTATAAAGTCTTTGTACTATATAAGATTGAATTTAACATAGTTACTTATGCTAATTATTAAGCATTTAAGCTTATTTATGCCTTTACTATTAAAGCCTTAATAACAAGGTTAATAATATAGCTAACGCACTAAAGCCACTTCTTTTTAGCTACTAAGAGGCTTTATAAAACGTAGTTATAGAGTTTGTTATTATTACTTTTAATATATTCTATATACTGGTAATAAACTCTATATATAAATAAGCCTTTGGTTAAGCTAAAAGGATTATTACTAATAAGCGTAATAGACTATTAGCCGATATAATTAAAATAGATTAATATTAAAACTGGTAGTTAATTAAAGGTCTTTTATTAAGTAGTTTAATCGACTATATTAACTCTGGCTAAGCTTTAACTATATCCTAGTTAATAAGCTTAAATATTAATCTTATTAGCTATAAGCTAACTATAGAGGTAGAAAAGCTAGCTTAGTAAGATATATTTAATAGAGCTCTATATTTAATTAAACCTAATATAGAAATAGAGCCTCTAAAGCCTTTACTACCAACTATTCTACCTATCTTTTTAAGCCTCTACGGATACGTAGGATTAATTTAGCTATATTTAAATACTATATTATGTAAATTAGGATTAAATTTTAATTAGGTAATATTAATATTTGTATATAAAGAGGCGCTGCTAAAAATCCGCAATAAAATACTATAAAGTCTATACTACTTTCCTAATTGGGACAGCTAGCTAGTGGCTTAACAGTTAGCGGATAGCGAGCGGTCCAATTAACGCAGTTAGTTAGCTATTTTGCTTAAGATCGCAGCTAGGCTGACTATTAGATACACTAGTTAAGAGGAAAGTTACTTTACTTCAAGAAACCCTTGTCGAGCGTCTAAGAGGTTAAAGTTAAACATTTCTTAAGTTTCATTTATTTTTTTGGTAATTTAATATTAATTTTTAATAATAATGCTATTGTTAATGGGCAAGTCTTAGTAAGGAAAATCTGACTAATTAGACAACTTTAACCGGCGGTTGAAGTTCCTTAACATCTTAAGATTTCACGTGATTACTCTTTTTAATTTACCTTTTTTAATTTCCCGTTACTTTATCCTATTTAGTTATATACGCCTATTACCTTTCTTTCACATTAGGAAGACATTATTGTCACTCTTCTCTTATACTACTATCTATACCCAGAATTTTACTATAAAAATGCCTGGTACTATAGAACTTCACTTAAAAGGAAAGCCGCCGCCTCTACCTCCTACTATTTAGTCAATAGCCCTTATATATGAAGAAAAGGCTTAAATAATGGAAGTTATCTTTAAAGCCGCCTAATACTACCCGATTAATCAGCGCGTAAATATCTATTATAGTTTAACGCAGGTTATTTTAAACCAGGAGCATAATATAGTTAAGGCTGCGAAAAATATAATAATTGAGATTAAGAAGAATAGGGAGCTAAAAGGAAGCTTGGAAAGCAAAGAGTGGGAAAATACCTTTATAGATATTAGGAAGCTTTCTAAGATTACCTATAAGATTAATAAGATTAAGACGGTGCGAGATATAGTTAAGAAAGAATAGGGAGAGGAGCTTTTGGAAGGCCCTTGCAAGCTCTTCTATACGTATTACGCACTAAAAAGCATTTATATTCTTATTAATTAGGTAAAGAAGAGCCAGATCCCTAGGGAGGATGTATTAAAGATAGTTAACAATACAATGCTAAATCGCCTAAAACTCTTAAAGGCTAGGATCTTAAGGACTCTATACCTAACACCTTTGGATTTTCTTAATGCTTATAAATTTAGACTGGAAGTTAATAAGAAACTAGTTAAGAAATGGAAGCTCGCCCGTTATCCAAGTAAGGGCTATAAGCTTTTAGTGCTAGCCTCAACCATTAAAACCAAGGAAGAGGAATCTGCACTAGAGCTAGTTACTCTAGCACCTCTACTGTTACCTTTTAAAGAGGTTAAAGGTTTAAACGTAAAGATGCTGCGCAGCTTGTTTCTGTTTAGAGGAAAGGTGCCTAAAGCTAAAGGTAATAACTCTAAGTCTAATGGATCTACGTCTTTAGAAGATAACCTTATTGCTAGCTCCCCGCAGAAATGCAGGGCTGGGAAAGCTTCTAAGAAATCCCCAAGAAAGAAGCTAAAGATAGGGCCTGCGGAACTTCTAGCTTTTGGCGGAGCTAGTAGGAAAAAGGGAAAGGTAGCTATAATTACTAAAGCTAACAGAGAAGAGATTGTTAAGAAACTATGGCTAAAGCAAAAAACAAAATGCTTATATTATTCTAAAACGCCAGTTAAGTTAATTAAGGCCCTTAATTCTAAGAAAAAACTAGAGGGCGGTGTCTTTTCTATCCTATAATAGTTTATTATAGCCTGGCAGGGAAACAGGACAAAAGTCCGCGCATTATACCGGATACATCTTTAGAAAATGGCGGGATTGTTAGGACTAGATGCCAGTATTTCCTCTATAAATTTATATTTACGAATCTACTTAGTCTCTAAGAACTATAATGCCATTAATATTCTCTAGATGGCTAAAAGCTCTTATTTCTGGTTTAAGAAGGATAGCCGCCCCAAGCATACGAACGATACCGTTAGGATTTACGCTTATTCTGCTATACGGCCTAAGGATTATTAAGTAGATTGTGTAGGGTTAAGTGTTACGGACAGCTTAAGTACGGTGTTACGACTACTTAGAGAGGAGTTAGAAGAAGCTAGTTAGTTAATAAGGGCACGGTCCAGGATAGATCCGGTGGAACCATGTGACAAGGAATGGTAGCCAAGGTCACGTGATATAATCTGTGTGATCTATATAATCTGTGTAATCTATAGGACAGAGTAGATAGAGCACACGTACCTCATGGAGCGAAGGGATCTCTTAGGCATACGGTTGTGTATTTAAAGGACCACAGTCCCTACCTAGATAGTTCTCTCTTTATAGTAAATCTTAGAATACAATTAGAGTTAATCTATTAGGCAACTACTCCACCAGTTATTATTACGTTATTGACTTTATTTATACCTATATACCCAGCCCATTAATAAGTCCACCGTGGTATCTACTATAAGGCTCCGTTATACATTTACTACTAAGGTTACAGTATTAAAATAGCAAGTCAAATAATATGCCACCAAAAGCACTAGTTATAATGCCATTAACGGCAGCAACGACCTTAGGTTTAGGAGGAGACACTAGTATGGCAGATACTGACTTATAGCTAATTACATAAGGCCAGTTACAAGAAATGGTTGATTAATTAATAGATAACAATAGGATACTTAAGGATCGTATTAATAGGATTAGAGCAGCAAAGGTTAAGTTACTGTTAATTAAACGATTCTTAGGAGAAAGGTTAAAACTTAAAGGATTCCTTATATAAATGCACTTTAAGGTCATGTAAGAGGGAGTAAAGTTGGCAATATTTATAGACTAAGTAGCGTATACAGGATTGTTCTTAACCAGAAGAGCACTTAAGTAGTTTAAACCTTACCTTACCAAGATATAGACAAACGGAATGTTAACTGCTAATTAAGAAGTACGGTATATATTTACTAACTAAAATAGGCTCGCGGAGAGGTTAATATAGATATTTGGCAATCTAGAGGCATTAACTACAGCAGAATAAAAACTTTAGAACCTAGTATAATGTATTTTAGCAATTAAGTATATAACACAGTTTCAGATACTTATAATATAGGTTAAGTAGAATAATAAGGCGCTTATAGTATAGTATAAATAAGGACTTAAGGCTAAAGTCTAGGATATAATTATTCTAATAGAAGATGCGGATACTCTAAGAGAATTAATAGATTAAGTAATAAAGATTAATAATAGGATCTATTAAAGGGAACAAGCCAAGAAAGGGCAAGATAGAGTTTTATAGTTATATAAGGCGTAGAGTATGTAATAATAGACACAGAGTTAAAAACCATGGAATAGCGTAAAGCTAATAGACCTAAGTGGTACCAAAGAATCTAAGAGATAAATAAAGAAACCATAGAAACCTAGAGGTTAAGGATTAAGTAATTATAGGACTAAGGAGCAGAGGCTAAACCAGGGATCTTAACAGTAGAAGATATTTAGGTAAACTCCATAGCAAAAGAAATGGTTTAAAGATAGAGCTTATATAAATTGCGGAAAATAGGATTATTTTACTAGAGACTATAAAGGTGGTTAGAGTAACTATATGGTAAAAGGCACTAGGTCGTTAGAGTACGATAATATAGATATAAGAGTATTGCGTGGGACTAAGGAGTGTTCGGTTAAATACTTCGCGTTTTATTATAATAACACATGCCAAATTCATAAGGACGCTAAGTATAGCGCAAGCTATTAGCCACAAGAGCTAGAGTTAAGAGGACTTAAGGGAACTAGAGAGTTAGATAAAGAATAAGATTAACTCTATAAGCTAGATTAAGATGTCACAGTAATATATAGATAAAGATTAGCAATAATAATAATAGAGTTAGAGTACTTATTAATTAACAGCGATAAGGAAGAAAAAGAGGCTAACTAGGAGCACTTAAACCTTAATAATGTAATAGAAGTAGAGACCAAAACCTCCATAGAACAAGGATTAATAACGGGTATTATAACACCGTTAGATATAATATCCATCGCTTTATAAGACGGAAGGAGCAATATCTAAAGCTGATTAAGTAAGCGGACAACTGCTAGTACTAGCTTACCACTTATAAAAGGTAAAAGGCCATAGGCTTAAGATTCTTACAAAAAGATAAGAGATACTTAAGACTTGCAAGACGCGATAAGACACACCCAGGCACCTATAATGGACAAAAACTAATAGGACAGAGCTAAGACTTAGTTTGAAGATAAATAAATAAGTATAGGACGCAAGTTCAAGAACTATAAGTTTGGGGAACAAGTAAGAACGTCTATTCTAGGTAAACGCAGTATTTAGCCTAAAGATTAAAAAGTTAATACTGGGATAAAGAAGTAAGACGACTTTAAGAATCCAGCTGCAAGACGCAGAAAGCAAGAAACTATAGATGAATTTAGAACAAGAATTATTGCATAGCAGGAATAGAAACTAGATAAGAGATCTAGCATGCTAAGTTATAATAGGGACAGAGCACCTATACAAAGAATTACTAATAGGCCTAAGGCAGGGACGCCTAGAGTAAAATGGTTAGATAAACTGGAACAAGAAGAGGATCTAGGGATTCTAACTAGGTTTAAAGAAAGATATACCAAAGGTTGTTATAACGCAGTAATAATAAGGTACTTTCTAATAGATAGACCATATATACTAAACCAGCTATATGGAAAGTAGTATAGGTAATAATACAACAACAAATAGGAAGATTTTTATATATAGCTAGATAAAAAAGTTGTCTAAGACCAACCCATTACAGAGAAACGCATAAGTTATATTAAAGGAGCATTAATTATAACGTTAAGGAACCTAGAAGAAGGATCTAGGGACTAAAGAAGTAAGTAATAAATCTTAATACCCGCAGAAGAAAGACTAATAGTTAGATCAGCCAGATAGAGGTTTAAACTTAAGAGTAAAGACAAGCTAAGAGTTAACCTAAGTTACCTAGCGCATTATATACTATTGTGGATAGCTTATATAGATAACACATATAATATATATAGAGCACCTAAGGATAAGAACCAAAAATACCTAAAAAGGATATATTAGGCGCTAGAAGAAAAACGGTTTAGAGATGCCAAGTATATATATAGATGGCACCTAGTAGAAGTACAGAGTTAAGGGGACCTACTACTTTAACCAGGAAGATTCCTTATAGAAGAATGCCTAGATGGAAGACAGTAGTGGAATTATCCAAAGAATACTTATCTATAGCATATAGAGGAAAAGAAATAAACTAAGTATTGGCCTAAGGAGGACTAAGTATAAATAGGGTCTAGTAGCTAATAGTTAGGAAAAGGGGAGGCCTATGGGACTAGAGGGAACCAGTAGTAGAGCCTTAGACCCTTAAAGGAATTTAAGGGCAATACCTAAATTTATAAGTTAAGTGGCAAGATTAACAGTTTAAAGCGTTAATAGATAGTAGAGTAATAAGAAACCATATATTACTAGTAGCAGTGGAAAGGATGGGGCTACTGCATAGATAAAAGAAGCACTTATATCTACTTATAACGATTTTAGGAGATCAGATAGCCTATAGAGAAGGTATTATTAATCTTAAAATAGGACCTATTTAGTTAACTATTAAAGGGAGATAGGTTAAGATGTCTTTTAATATCCTACTATTAGGAAAGGACAAGGCAATACTAGGGATACCTTAGTTACAGGAATACAATCTAAAGATTAACTGGGTTACAGATTAGGTTAATATTAGAGATATATAACAACGTAAGATATGACAATAAACTAAGTTAGTATAGTACTAAGTTAGAGCGATATACGAAGAGACTGAGTGAGGCTTAAGTTATATACCAAAGAGATACTATAAGTATGGTAAAAAGTTATGGTTACTAGAAAGTAAAAAGCTGTTAGAGTATATAGTATAGGATTATAAGATAGAATTAGAACTAGGAATAAGTCTAAAGTTCTTTCTAATCTATAAGCTTACTGAAATAGAATTAGTAGCGCTTAAGGAGTTTGTCTAGGAGAACTTATAAAAGGGATACATTAGACTATTATAGTTATTAGTAGGATATCTAGGATTGTTTATTCTAAAGAAAAATGGAAAACTTAGGATGTATATAAACTATAGATAGTTAAACAGCATTACTAGGAAGAATAGATATCCTTTACCCTTAATTAGCAAAATCTAAGACAGGATCGGTAATGCGTAAATCTTCACAAAGATAGATCTAAGGTGGGCGTACTATTAGATTAGGATTAAAAAAGGCAATAAATAGAAGGCAGCTTTTAGGTTAAAGGAAGGACTATATAAGCTATTAGTTATACAATTTGGGCTTATAAATGTACTAGTAATGTTCTAGAAGTAAATTAATAGCGTGTTAGGAGAACACCTTAATAAGTTTATTATGGTATACCTTAACAATATTATTATCTACTTAATAAGTAAGGAAGAATATAGAGAATATATTAAATAGGTCTTAAAGAGACTATAGAAAGAATAGATGCTAGTAGCAATTAAGAAATATAAGTTTTTTATAAGGAAGACTAATTTTGTAGGATTTATTATTAAACTAGGAAAAATTAGTATAGACCTAAAGAAAGTCGAAGCTATAGTAAATTAGCAAGAACTAGAGAATGTTATGTAGTTAAGATTATTCCTAGGGTTTTATAATCACTATAGGAGGTTTATAGCATAGTAGTTAAAGAGTATTAAGCTATTTATAAGGCTAGTAAAAAAAGAGGAACTGTAGGTTTAGATAGAAGAGTAAAGAAAACTGTTTAAAGAACTAAAAGAGTTATTTACCTAGGAACTAATCCTTAAAATCTACCAACTAGGGTTAGAAATGGTTGTTATGATAGATATATTAGACTTTGCACTAGAAGCATATTTGCTATAGAAGCATTAGGACGCATAGCATCTAGTAGCGTACTATAGTTGGAAGATAACACTACTAGAGTTAAACTATAACATTTATAACAAGGAGTTGTTAGGTATAGTTGCAGTATTTAAGGAATAGAGAGTATTCTTATAAGGCATAGAGAAACCATTTATAGTTAAGACGGACTATAAGAATCTTATAGGATTCCTAATGATAAAGAAACTAAACAGAAGATAAGTTAGATGGGCGGAAATGCTTGTAGAATATTATTTTGAAATTTAGTATACTAAGGGTACTAAAAATGCAAGAGCAGATATACTTAGTAGGAAGGCAGAGTTGCAAAATAATAAGAAGCTATTAGGGGCTTTACTGTGAAAGGATTAAGATGGATTAATTAGGTATAATTATCTAAAGATTATAACAACTAGAGAAAGTCAGATCTATAAATTACCTAAGAGTGATTAGATATAAAAGATCTAAGATATATAGGTAGAGGATCTAGATATGGAATAGTATAAGAACAGAAAAGCGACTTATATTCCAAGGTCTATCGCAAAAGAGTTTATTAAGTTATTTTATAAAGGATTAACTTAAGGACATAGTAAAGCTATAGGCTTAGTGTTAAGACTTTAAGAGGAGTATATTATTTAAGGAATCTGGGGACTAGCGAGATAAGTTATAAGGGAATGTCTAGATTGCCAAAGAAACAAACTAATAAGGCATAAGCTATATAGAGAGCTACAACCTATTAAAGTACTAGGAAGACTATAGGAAGTTATATTATAGGACTTTATTATTAAGTTACTAAAGTTAAGAGACCCTATTATAGGACAAGATTATAACGCGATTTTAGTAATAGTAGATAAGCTTATAAAGTGGGGATACTGTAATAGACTACTGATACTGGCTAAGCCATAAGACTGTAGCCTGGAAGGCTCCAAGACAGCGTCAGCACTACCCTTATATATCTCGTATTTCTTACTACCTGTCTTTATTGCCTGTACTCAATCTTATGTATATATCACACCTAATTTCCATAGATTTACAATTAAGTTGTTCACTCAATTCTCCCACACTGCAAAGCTTACAGTTATGAGCCTGGATCGCACTATTTGCTGAGCAATTACTACTACCTTTGCATGTATCTTAAGCTTCTTTAAATACCAAAACCAGTCTACAGCTATTACGCTGCAGACGTCTTCTACACACAACCAGTCTACAGCCATCACGCTGTAGACGTCCTTTACCGCAACCAGTCTACAGCTACTACGCTGCAGACGACCTCTATTACTAGTCAAACGGACGATCAAACCCGACTGACGAACGAACTGACGAATCAAATCGTCAAAATAAGGTTTCGCCAAGACGCTAACCTAGACCCTACCTAACCTGTTAAAATTCTAAAAATGACGACTAATACAAGCAAATCTTTATCTAAAATCAACTTTGTTCTTAACAAGCCATCTAATTGGCTTCTATGGTTCTTTATTATTTAAGATACTGCTAAAACAAATAAGGTATGGCAGTATATTAACCCATTAAAGAAGAAAGATAAGCTCCCAAAGCTAGAACCTCCAAAACGACCTATACCCGCAGACGTACTTTCTGCAGCTATATTAATAGCACAGCTAGACCAAACCTAGCTTACTGCATACAACCAAATCTACGCAGAGTACAAGGACGATCTTCGTATACACCAGAAGAAAGAGTAGGCCATAAGTAATGTCAGTAACTACGTTGTTTGATCAACGTCGGCGGCCTACCTCCCTCTTATTAACGGCCTCGACATAGTATACAAACGGCTAAAAGCACTTAAGAAAGCACTTGCCCCTACCACATTAGGTTAAAAGCATAATGTCCTAAATTAATACATGGCCCTTAAAGCCTACAATAAAAAACAGAGCATTAAAAAATGGTTAAACAGCTAGAGGAATATCTATAAGCAGGCAGAACAATTGGAGCTACCAGATGTCCAGGGATTCAGACCCCACTACGATTTTATACGAGCTATCAAACCCATCTCTTCTAGTTTTGCAAAAGCGCTAGAAGTAGACCTTATTAGAAAAGAACGGAAGGACAAAGAGGCCCCATCCATCATCAACCTTATTAGGGAATTCAAGGAGCACTACCGCATGCAGCAAGCATCATCCTCTTCTACCTCAACTGCCAATAACTCTGCATTCGCAACCCTTTAAAACAATTCCAATTCCAATTCAGACTCCAACATTAATTCCAATTCCAACGGCAATTCAAATTTAAATTTAAGATGGCATAAGGAATGCATATACGGCATTATACATCAATTCAGTAACTGCTATTACATCGCCGTATACAAACGCCCTTAAGGATAGAGACCAAGGGCAGACGTCCAGAAGAAAGTAGATGAAGCGATCTTATCTACACCTTAGATCAAGCGCGCCATCAACCGTATCTAAAAAAGAGAACAGGAAGTAAAGGAGAATTAGAAAAACACAGAATCTATAATTAATTTTGATTTTAAAACCCCAGCTTCTACCACACCGACTAGCTATACTGCCGTATTTAGTACTAGTCAAACTCCTTTTAAGCTCCTAAACACCTGGATACTCGACCCTAGTATAGATACCCATGTCTGCAATAATAAAGAAGACTTTACCTTCTTATACCTAGCAGCAGAAGACGACTACCTAATTGCTAGTAGAAATTTTAAAAAAATATAAGCTTACGGAATAGTAACCATTACTGTCAATACACCTACTAGGAAGTTAAAAATAAAGCTATCCCATGTAGCACTAGTACCTACCTTTTTTACAAATATTATAGTACTCTTAAGAGCTACTAATAACGACAACCATTTCAACTCAGGACGAAACTTGCTCTACTATCTAGCAATTAGCGAAATAGTATGCTATACAAGACGATTAGGGGGGGCACTAGGCACTAATGTACAGAGAGCCTATAATTACCCTAGATTTAACAACTCAATCAACCTTCTTAATATGAAGATTTTAGCCAAGCTGAATAGCCCATAAACTAATTAGAGCTACAGCTATAAAATAGCACAAAATTCTCGGCTATATAGGACCTGCTGCTATTGAGCAGCTTCCTAAGTACGTTAATGGCGCAGAGCTTACCAAATTAACTACCTAATAAGCACCACTTAAAATTAAATGTAAAACTTGCTTATTAGCAAAGCATATACAGCAGATCTCTTAAAGATAAAAACATAAATATCTAGCCACTCGACCATTTGAACGGCTAGCATTTAATATTATTAACCTTAGAGTAACTAGATATAACGGCAATAGATATATTATACATTTCTACTGTATATATTCTAAATTTAACTTTATATTTACCTCTAAGAATAAGGACAAAGCTACTATCCTACCTACCATTTATAAGACTTACCGCTTAATTAAAACATAATTCCACTAGGACATTATCTTCTTCTAGAGCGATAACAAATAAGCATTTAGACAAACGGAAGATATACTAGAGATATGGTGTGCAGATGAAGGCATTACCTTTAAATGCTAAGTACTATATACTAAGGAACAGAATGGCGGAGCTAAACAATTGGGAAGAACCCTTATAGAACAATTAAGGGCTATACAGCTAGAAGTATCCTTACCCCTATCTCTAGGACCAGAGGCTTTTCTTGCTGCTAGATACGCACTTAATCAAACCCTAAATAAGCAACTAGGATGGAGAACTCTATATAAGATCGCCTACGGAAAGACGCCATTACTTTCCCATATGCATGTATACGGTTGCAAGACCTATATATTAAATAAGTATATTAGAAAGGGAGACAAGCTAGCTCTTTATGCATTAATTGGACATCTAGTTAGCTACAATTTAACCAATATCTATTAAATCTGGATTCTAAGTCTCCGCAAAGTTATCTAAACCAGAGACGTTATATGTAATAAGACCTCGTTCTATAACCCTAAGGGCCAGAACATTAACTACCTACTAAAGGAAGCATTAGAAGACACTATTTAGTTAATTAGTCTACTAGAACCTCTCTATAAGGACGAATCTAAGGATAAATCTATCCTATATAGACCTACCTTAAATGCAGATCAAATAACTACATTAAGCAATTTAGTAGACCTTCCTATAAAGGATATTAAGCAGTTACCAACTCCTAGCAGAATAGTATCTCTAGATCTGCTAGAAGCAAACACCATACTGGGAGGACCTTAAGACAATATCGTGGATACAATTAAAACAGGTTCTACCTAGCCAAGCTTACTAGAACCATCTAATAGAGTAACTAATACAGCTCCACAAGCTAATAAAGTCTCGGCCAATCCTTCTACCGACCTTATCCTACCAGAAGGTTCTAAATAAATTTAACGCCAAGCGTACGCAGCAGCACTAGCCAATCTATCTACCCTATTTAGTTACTACGCTAGCTTTGCCACAGGACTAGTAAAGGACATTAGCCGAACTAGATCCTTATCCTTATCCTTATCTCTATATTAGGACAATCTCCCTCCCGAACTAAGAAACCTCAAAAAGCTAAGAAAGCACCCTTTAACTACTGGCTTTTAAAAGGCTATAGAAAAAAAATACAACGACCTTAAACGCCGAGGGACATTTAAGGCTGTACTAAAGGAAGAAGCAACTAACGACTAGATCCTTCCGCTAAAATGGGTCTTTAAATACAAGTTTAATAGCGACGGCTACCTACAAAAGCTAAAAGCTCAACTGTGCGTCCGCGGAGACCTGCAGATTACTAAGGAAGAGACCTATGCAGCAACCCTAGCTGCTCGAATATTCCGTGCCCTTATGGCTATAGCAGCCGTATTCAATTTGGAGATTTAATAGTATAACGCTGTAAACGCATTTACGAATACAAGACTAGATAAGCCAGTCTACTATTACTGCCTAGAAGGCTTTAATTAAAACAGACATATCCTAAAGCTGCTTATGGCGCTATACAGATTAAAAGTCTTACCACTACTTTAGTATAAAGAGCTTACTAATATACTGGCCAAATTTGGATTAAAACCTGTCTTAGGTACTAACTGCCTTTACACTAATAGACAACTTATTGTTTTCTTTTATATAGATAATATTGCCGTTCTGGTTGCCAAAAAGGACCTTTTAAGACTATAGGAATTTAAAGCCAAACTACTACACCAATACGAGATCCATGCACTAGGAGACCTATAGTAGTTCCTAGGAATTCAAATCAAACAAGATTGACCAAGTAGAAAGCTCTGGCTCTACCAAGATTCCTATATTAAAAAGATAGCTAATCAATTTAATATTTAACCACCAGGAAGATTTCCTAAGTTACTACTTCCTGCCAAAGAACTAACTCCGTCCAACTAGCAGACGAACCCTTAAAGAACTCTAGCCTATCGGCAACAAGTCGGTTCCCTTACGCACCTCGCCATATTTAGAAGACCTAATATTGCAAAGACGCATTCTAAGCTGGCCAAATTCCTTACTAATCCAAATTAAAAGCACCTTAATGCAGCTAATCAAGCTATTGCCTACTGCCTTGGAACAAAAACAACAGCTATTAAATACTCTGGCAAAGTATTTGGAGCCCATATCTACTTTAGAAACCCTAAAGGAGAAGATGTTACCTTTTACGGAGCATCCAACGCAGTATTTGCGGACCATAAAGACACTAGACGGAGCTCTTAAGGATACCTTTTTATGCTATTTAGAGGACTAATTAACTGGAAGGCGACCCTACAGAGATTAGTAACTCGTTTAACTACCAAGGCAGATCTTCTCTCCCTGTCTATGGCTGCTGTTAAGATTATCTGGTGGCAGCGTTTCTTTAAGGCAATCGGCTTCAATTTAGAACGCAAGTTTACCCTACTATGCGACAATATGCAGACCATACGCCTCCTAAGACAGGATACACCAAAACTTGATACCAAGCTTCAATATATCAACATCCATCAGCACTGGCTCAGACAGGAAGTCTAAGACAAAAAGATTGACGTCTAATGGGTTCCTACAGCCAAAATGCCTACTAACGGCCTTACCAAAATCTTACCCCATTAAAGGTATAAGGCATGGATAAAGCAATTAAATTTGGTGGATATTCAACATTAAATTGCTACCACATTATCTAACAAAGACTCTTAAACATCACCCTATCCCCTTACTACTCCTAAATTGTATCCCAAATTCCCTATTTTAGTATAGTCTCTACCTTTATTTTTATTTTCTACAGCTTTAACTACACCGTTAAATCTGGGGGGGTATATAACAGACTACCGATACTGGCCGAGCCACAAGACTATAGCCTGGAAGGCTCCAAGACAGCGTCAGCACTACCCTCGTATATCTCGTATTTCTTACTACCTATCTCTGTTACCTGTACTCAATCTTATGTATATATTACACCTAATTTCCATAGATTTACAATCAAGTCGTTCACTCAATTCTCCCACACTGCAAAGCTTACAGATACTTTATAGCATGCACAGAAGAGATATTAGTAGAAGATGTTGCTAGAATCTATATTAAGGAAGTATTTATAAGATATAGAGCACTAGATAAAATCATATCGGATAGAGATCTAAGATTCGTAGTAGTATTTTAGGAAGTGTTTCTAGCAGAATAAGGAGTTCGCGTAGTAACCTTAATAGCGTATTATCTGTAGACAGATTGTCGGTATCACCCAAGTGCACTTGTATGGCTTATTAATCATAGATTTGTCTTGTTATCAATAAGTGTCGAAAGCAGAGGATCGTAAGGATCGCGTTATCTCAGTAAGCGACTCAGACGGCAAACGAGACAGTAAATCTCACTAGTACCTAACCAGTATAGCTTTATATTAAACCCCTGCTAGCGTTATATAACCCCTGTACTTAGAAGCGCCGTCTCGTTTGCCGTCTGAGGGCCTTTGGTGCGAAAATATATGAAGGTCAACTCGAGACTGGTATCTCTCTCCCACCTTTTCTAATGCCCTGCTTTTACCCTAAATAACGTATTTTTAAAAATCTAATTGATTATATAACTAAAGCTACCTTTTAAGAATATTTATATAAAAACCCTATAGTATAAAAGTAAGTTGTTAAAATTATAGGTAGAAAAACGTAAAGTGACTTTTTTGGGTTGACTCGTGAGATTTAAAGCGATGAGTTTGGATAAAGTGCGACCGACTGCCTATATCTAATATCCCATATAATATAGCTACAACGTCGTTATTTATTGCAATAGATAGAGAAGCTAAAGAGCTCCTACCTTATAGTATTTTTATAATAAC
>Ga0307507_10006213_pt1 | contig 18592 bp, 2 predicted proteins | sample 7_EM_MG_FD_207223 | JGI IMG/M metagenome (GOLD analysis project Ga0307507, IMG submission 207223) | Populus trichocarpa ectomycorrhiza microbial communities from riparian zone in the Pacific Northwest, United States - 7_EM | ecosystem: Host-associated > Plants > Roots > Unclassified | place... | reverse complement strand
TCCGAAAATTTTTCACCACCGCCCTTGACGCCCACAACCACCACCAGGTCCTGTCCGCACGCTGTGCGACGTCTCTGCGTTGGCTCTGGATCTGAACTTCGAAGACCAGGTTCGTAGCCGTCACCATGTACAGGTGCAGAGTCCGATTTCGACGGCCTCCTGTATTTATTTAAGGCTAGTTTAAACGCGTTTAAGACACAAAAATATAATATGGGATTCTTAGTAAGGATACCTGGAATTTTAATAAGACCGGCTGCCAGATAGGTGTTATTGCAACTATAAAAGTTATTACTGGAACTGATAGGGCTGGTAGGCCTAGGATAGTACAGCCAGGTAATTAAGAATGGGTTATAATAATTAAAACCATTAATGCACGGGGAGACGCAATTCTACCGCTAGTTATCTTTAACGCAGTAATGCACCAAGCTGCCTAGTACGAGGACGGGATTATACCACATAACTAGTTAATTGGTGTTAGTAATAATAGCTGGATAACTGATGAAATTGGCCTAACCTGGCTAATAGAGGTATTCTATAAGCATATAAAGGATTGTACTGTTGGCCGCTATCGACTACTAGTCCTTAATGGCCACGGTAGCCATGTTACTCCTAAATTTGACCAGTTCTACCTAGAGTACCAGATTATCGTCCTTTATATGCCCCCTTATTCATCACACCTACTGCAGCCCCTAGATATAGGCTGTTTCTCGGTCCTTAAGTAGGCCTACGGACGTCTTGTTAAACAGATAATGGGCCGTGGTGTTAACCATATTGATAAACGCGAATTCCTACCTCTATATAGGCAGGCTAGGCAGACAGCACTGCATCAGAATAATATATAGGCAGGATTCGCAGCTACCGGCCTAGTTCCGTATAGCCCTAATCGCGTGCTAGCACAGCTACACACCAAATATCAGACGCCATCACCCCAACGTCCGCGATTAAATGCATCCTGGACGGCTGAAACACCTCACAATATTGCTGAACTATAACACCAGACGGCCCTGCTAAGGCGCTATCTCAAATAGCGCACGTATAGCCTACCGAGTCCAACAGAACAAGCCCTTACTCAGCTTGTTAAGGGTTGTGAAATGGCGATGTTAAGCGCTGTCTTACTTGCAAGCAAAAATGAGAAGCTACGTGTAGAAAACCAGCGCCAGAAAAGGAAGAGGGCAACTAGGCGCAAGTATATAGCTAGGGGGGGTGTTCTATCAGGAGCAGAAGGGCTATCTCGTGCACAAGCTGCCCAAGAGGCTACGGTAGAGGTAGCGGCCGAGCGACCGCAACGAGCAGTGCGCAAGTGCAGCATGTGTTAATCGACAAAACATACAGCACGTACGTGCCCAAGACGTCAGATAAGCAGTCAGTAGATAGCTACAGCAAATACAATTATTCGTGGTTGAGGAATTCGCATTTTTGGTGTCGCGATTTTGATGGGTTCGCCACATGGTGGTGTTCGCCACTTGGTGGTCGGGTACGTTATTCGATGTAATAGGCTCTTTAGGTAATTATATTTTTATAAATATATACTATAGCCCTATACCTAGAGTATTAAGAGGCGAGATACATCGTTGCAAAAGTTAAGTTAGATTTAGAATTGAATGTTTGTAGATTTTGGGCCGACTACCTATATCTAACTTCTTATATAATAAAGCTACGATATCGCCATAATATAGAGGCGATAGAGAAGACAAAGGGCTTTTAGCTAGTACTATTTTGGAGATAATTAGACGTAGAGAAGTATGTAATTTTTAGTAGTAAGGCAAGATTGCGATAAAATAGACTAAAACGACCGACTACCTATGTCTAACCTCTCGTAAAATAGAGCTATAATATTGCTGTAACGTAGAGGTAATAGAGAAGAAAAAGGGCTTTTAGCTTGTAATATTTTAGAGATAATTAGACGTAGAGAAGTATATAAGGTATAGAGCTTTGAGCAGAGCTTCGAGCAGAGCTTCGAGCAAAGCCTCGTGCAGAGCTTCGAGCAAAGCCTCGTGCAGGGCTTCAAGAAAAGCCTCGTGCAAAGCTTCGAGCAGAGCTTCGAGCAGAGCTTCGAGCAGAGCTTCGAGCAGAGCTTCGAGCAGAGCTTCGAGCATAGCTTCGAGCAGAGCTTCGAGCAGAGCTTCGAGCAGAGCCTCGTGCAGAGCTTCGAGCAGAGCCTCGTGCAGAGCTTCGAGCAGAGCCTCGTGCAGAGCTTCGAGAAAAGTCTCGTGCAGAGCTTCGAGAAAAGCCTCGTGCAGAGCTTCGAGCAGAGCAGTGAGGTAAGATTGCGACCGACGAGTTTTGCGACTGACGATTTTTGCGACCGATGAAAATACAACCAACGAAAATACGACTAACTAATATAGCCACAACATCTTTATTTATTGCAATAGATAGAGAAATTAAAGAGCTCCTACCTTATAATATTTTTATAATAACTAGACGTTATAAAAGGGTCGAGATATAGCGTTGTAATGGAAGAGTCGTCGCCTAACAAAAAACATTAAGTTCTTATATAAAGAGGGCCCATAAGCTCTCAGACCCTTGGGGAGAAATTCCTCTCGGTAAGATCTAATTGGTCCAGGAGTCCATAGGACTAGGGTAAGGTCCACAAGTGTAGCGCTAGCCCTTAGCTACGTCGTGGCGCTATTTCTCCCCGGGGTCTGATTCATGAGATAAGCCCCAGGGGCCCTAGGTTAATCAACAAGACATTAATTAACGATCAAGTCAAGATCATCAATCAATCAACTCATTTCATTAATGAACTGCTCTACACGAACTTCGTGACACCACCAGCGCCGTAACATTCCCCCCCCCTCCAAAAAAGCCTGCCCTTAGGCTTTGTATGTCCGTATTACGCCTATAGGGCATTTTTATCTTTATGCTCTTCCAGTAGCTTATTGTCTTTATTATACTAGCACTCCATCTACTTGTCTAGGTACTTTGGCGGTCTAAGTTTGTTAGGGTAACGGTTATAAAATTCTTAAAGCTTATAGGGACTACCTATAAAGTTCTATATAGGGTACTAAGTAGGGTCTAGGTTATATCCTTTCCAACTAATATAATACTTTAGCGTTCCCCTTATAAGTTTATAGGCTAGTATTTCTTTAATTTCCTATTTATTGTCGCCATTAACTTAAATTAGCAGGGGCGGTTTATTCTTTTATCTAGGTAATAGGTTGTTTATAGCTTTTTATAACTTATCTGGCAAGAATTTAGGGTAGACCTTAATTAAATCTAAGAGCTTTACTTTATATAAGTTGCCTCTCTTTTTAAGAACTTTGTATAGTCCTGCTATCTAATAGTCTAGCTTATAGCTAGGCCGTTCTATCTTCTAGTTCTTTATTGTAACCCAGACCTTATCGCCTACAGTAAAGTTAGGCTTACGCCTATGCTTATTTGCCTACTATTCCATTAATTTCTAGGCCTTTTTTAGGTTTATGCGGGCTACTTTCTAGGCTTCTTCTAAGCGTTTAGCGTAATACTAGGCTTCCTCATAAGATAGTTTTTCGCGTACGGTCCGCGGCCCCTCCGTTCTTTCCCAGTTAAAGCTTATATAAGGTAAATACCCTATTTCCAGCTAAATAGGTGCAAATCCTGTAGAGTTATGGGGTAGGGTGGCCTGGGCGTAGTCTATTAGAGGTAGTAGTTTAGCCCAATTATCCTAAAAGTAGTTAATAAAGGGTTGGAGTCTCTAGTCTAAATACTGGTTTATAATCTCCATCTAGCCGTCTATCTGGGAATGGTATACCATAAAAAGCTTTAGCTTAATGCCTAGGATCTAGGTAAACTTATTCCAGAAAGCCAATATAAACTATAGGCTGTGGTTAGACATAATAGTATCTAGTGGTCCATAAATTTGGTAGACGTAGTGGACATATAGTTAAACTGCCTCCTTTGTATTAATATTCTTATAATAAGGGATTAAGAATGGGCGCTTGCCAAAGCGGTTAACTATAGCTATAGCTATATTATATCTGTTACGGTCTATAGGTAGCTCGTAGAAATCTATAAAGATATACTACTAGGGGCGCTCTGGTATTAGGAGTGGTTTTAACAGTTCTAGGGTCTTATCTTATAGAATTATAGACCTACGGTAATTATTACAGTTCTGTATATAGCAATTAATATCTATAACCATTCTAGGCCAGTAGTAGCAGTTGCTGATAATCCTACAGGTCTTATTTTTTCTAGGGTGGGCCGTAGAGACCTGGGCATGTACTTTAGCAATAAGCTAAGTCCATAAGTTCTGTTCCTCTGCTACTACTAACCATTCCTAATACTTAAGTAATCCATTTTTAAGGGACCATGGGCTGGTAATATCCTTTACCTTTTTATAGTACTCCTATAGGGAAGGGGCCGTACAATTTGCTTGCAGTAGCCTATTAATAAGGTTAAGTTCTATAGCGTTAATAGGGCACATCTTGGCCTTTATAGGGTCTGTATTTAGTTCTGCCTATATTTAGGGGTTAAGGTGCTCTGGTTATAGCAGTATCTAGGTCCGTAATATAATTTTTACAGCTATCTAGTTATCTAAATATTGTTTACGCCTTATAAGGGCATCTACACAGTTAGTTACGCCTAGCCTATATATAATTAGGAAGTGGAACTGAGATAGGATATCCGCCTAGCGTGCCTACTAGGCCGTAAGGGCCTTTGTTATTATAAAGTATTCTAAGGCCTTATAATCTAAAACCACCTTAATAGGCTTAGGGGTCCCTTCTAGCTATGCACACTAGTGCTAAAAGCTAGAGATAATAGCCAGCATTTCTTTACTATAGATGTAGTAGTTTAGCTTGGCATCTATTATAGTCTTTAAATAGTATATAACAGGGTGCCATTCTCCGTCCGGTTGCTTTTAGGAAAAGATACCAGCTATTACACCATCTAAGGCATTAGTTTCTAGTATTAAGGGCCGTTTTAGGTCAAAGTGGGTAAGTAAGGGAGCCGATACTAGCCGTTTCTTAAGCTTATTAAAGGCCTGCCTATATATGGCGTTAAAGTAGAAGGGCTGGTCTTTCTTAGTAAGATGGTTAAGGGGCTAGGTAATCCTACTATAGTTCTTAATAAAGCGTTAGTAGAAGTTACAGAAACATAAAAATAATTATACCCCCTTTATAGTCCGTAGGGGTATCCACTAGTTAATTATGGCTGTCTTTTCTAGGTTGGCCTTAATTCCATCTATACTAATAATAAACCCTAGGTACTTTATACGCTTAACACTAAATTCCAACTTTTTAATATTGGCCTAGAGACCAGCCTCGCGAAGCTATTATAGGACTTTATAGACATATTCTTAATATTCCAGTTTATTCTTAGAGTAGATTATAATATTATCTAGGTATGCTGTGTAGAAGTTATTAAGGTAGTTAAAGAGTACGTTATTTATATACTGCTGGTATGTAGCTAGTCCATTAGTTAATCCAAAAGGTAGTACTTTATATTTATACGATCTATAGCGGGTCCAAAATGTAGTAAAATCCTCAGATCCTAGGTCTATTTTAATTTGGTAAAAGGCCTAGCGGATATTAAACTTTATAAAAATCTTAGCCTTATTTATATAGGCTAGCGTTTTCTTAAGCAAGGGCAGTGGATATTAGTCTTTGTGGGTTATATAGTTTAGTTTATAATAGTTAATACAGAAACAGAGTCCGCTGTTAGGCTTTTTTATAAAGAGAATGGGTGCAGTAAAGGGGACTTGGCTAGGCTTAATAATGCCCTTATTAAGGTTGTTAATAAGGTACTACTTAATAGCCTATAATTTATTGGTAGATTGCTGGCAGAGGGGGCTATAGCTAAGGGTATTTTCTTTGTCTAGCTTAATCTTAATCTTATAGTTATACAGTTAGTAAGGCGGGAGTATATTAGATACTATCTTGGAGAATATGTTTTTAAATTCCTGGTATTAGCGGGGTAGTTTCTGTTCTACCAGCTTCTTATCTATAAGCTTACTTTCCCCATTAAGCTGGTTACAGGCTAGGGCTTCCTTATCTTTAATTATCTGGTTGATTTTATATAAGCTAGTCGTAAAGGCAACAGTATTAGGCCGTTTTAAGTTCTAGTAGAACCCTATAGCACTAATACAGCAGATATTAACCAGTAGGAGGTTTATAGGTTTCTTTACGGACGTTCTATAGACTATATTTTACAGTAGAGGGGTTATAACCCTCCTTAGCTCCTATTCTATCTTCTATAAATTATCCTTCTGGTCTATACATTTAGTACAACATCTAATATTCCTTACTGCTCTTTATAGCTATATAGGGCCTAAGCTAGCTAGCTTATTACTAACTTCCTAGGTTTTTAGTGCTGGTGGTGCAATATTGGTAGTCTAGGGGCAGCGTAGTATACAGACCTGTTACGGATTAAGCTGTACATCTTTCTTAAAGGCCTGGTCCCTATATATAGCATCGGCCTAGTAGACAGTGTCTATCTATAGCTATATAAGATTTTCCATTATAATGCTGATTTCCTTTATAAAAGGTGTTAGGGGTAAGGTTTTGGGCCAGACAAGCCATCTACTCCGTACATCGAGCTGTAAGCCTAGAGAGGCTAGCCTTTTTTTTTTTAAGATTATATTATGGCTTCCTAGGTCCGTAATAAGAAAGGGGATATTATACTACCTTTGTCCGTCTACATAGAGGTAAATCCGCAAGATAGTTATAATGGGTAGTCCTATCCGTCCGTTATACCCGCGAATAGGAATTGGTTTAGGCAGTTCTTTAAGAGGTGCATTTAAAAAGTTAGCTAAAGTAGAGGTTAAAACTTAATATTTATTACAGAATAAAGTATAAGGGATAGTATAGCTTCTTCCACTAACTAGCTAACCTAGATTAATATATAATATATTAATTCCTTTTAACCCTAGAGAGGAGTCTTACTCTAGGGTTCCTCTTTTTCTAATTCTATACCATTCTCCTAAATTAATAGGACCTTATTTGTCTTTGCTGCTATTAGGCAGTCTTTTATAAAGTGGTTTTTCTAGCCGTATAAGAAGCAGGCTCCTTAATTACTAAGGGCCTGTCTTTAGGAGTTACTATATATAGGTTAAGTATTCGCCGGACCTATAGCGGGGCTAGCTATATAGCTAGCCGCTAGGTTAACAGCAGGCGGTACAGTTAGTGCTATAGGGGTTGCAGATCTTACTAGGGCGCTATAGCCCGTTCTTATAGTACTTATATTCTGGTTAGTGGAGCTTCTAGTCTTATACCGCTTAACGCGTGCCTTAATTTAGCGGAGGCCCTAGTTAATAGCTAGGCACTGGTCTATAAGTTTCTTTAGCGTCTATACAGTAGTATAAACCGGTAGCATGGCGCGCTATAGGTCTAGGGTAAGCTTATTAAAGAGGTCTAGCATTAAATCTTTTTGGTGGATTTAAGCCTGTCTAGCTAGGTATAGAAAGCGGGTCTAGAAGACTAAGAAGGTCTCTGTTGTTTTTATATTAAGGGCTTTATAGTTAAGACGGGCGTTCTATATCTTAAAGGGGTCCTTATAAATGGAAGATAGGTAGTTAATTATCTCTTTTCTAGAGAGGAAGGGGTTTGCCAAGTCCTAGGCATATCCTACCAGTACGGCCAAAGACGTAGGCCATTTTAGATTGGGTAGTAGGGAAGTAGTCTATATTAACTTTAAGCTTGTCTTGCAGTTAAAGCTTCCAATTATTAAATATAGGGTCAGTTCCGTCTGTAAGCAATAGGGGGTCCGCAACCTTCGCGGACCGCGACAATGCTAATACTGTATATTAGGCTAGGGCCTTAAGGACTATAGTAAGTCTCTAGGTGTCTAATAACTCCTCGCTAGGTGTAGAGGTGTCTCTGGTTTTAAGCAGCTTTTAAAGCCGCTTAATTTCGGCATTAGCTGCTGCGAGCTCTTCCTAGGGGGTTAAGACGGCAACTATTTCACTATTAGAGGTATTTATAGGTCCTACAGCGGCTTTGCCAACTACTGTATTTCTTGGCATAGTAGTAGGGGTATTGGGTAATTTCTGGTATTTGTTTATTTCCTAGGGGTTCTGGTCCATACGTGTTCTATTCTTAGGTTTCGCATTCTATTTATATTCTTTTAGTTCTTGGGGGTCTGTCCTATCCTTATAGTCCTAATAATGTCCTTAGGGTCCTGTTCTATGTCCTTGTCCTATTTATAGCCTTGTAGATATATTTAAGTTCCTTCTTAGGAAAGAAGAGTAGTAACGAGCTTTGGATAATATTAGCGACTCAGTTAATTGAGGCACGAGCACGGCAAGAAGGTCGCGCAAGCCTGTATAATTGGATTGTCTATAAACGAGGATCTAAAGCTAAAGAAAGGAAACAAAAAGAACGGAAGCACCGCTTGAAGTTATATACAATCTTCTGGTCACGTAATGGCAACTTGCCGCAACTTGCCATTACGTGACGGCAGTTTGCGGCAATTTGCTAGTGCCGTAACAATAAGTAGGCTTAGAGGCTGGGTAATCCTACTATAGTTCTTAATAAAGCGTTAGTAGAAGTTACAGAACCCTAGGAATAACTATACCCCCTTTACAGTCCTTAGGGGTACCTATTAGTTAATTATAGCCGTCTTTTCTAGGTCTGTATTAATTCTATTTATACTGATAATAAACCCTAGGTACTTTATGCACTTAACACTAAATTCTAATTTCCTAATATTGGCCTAGAGGCCGGCCTTATGGAGCCGTTATAGGACTTTATAGATATACTCCTTATATTCTAACTTATTCTTAGAGTAGATTATAATATTATTTAGGTAGGCTATATAGAAGTATAAGGGCGCGAAGAGACTTTGGGGAAGATTTAAAGGAATAATATAAATTCTATCTAAACCTAAGGGTATATAGCTCTTGTAGAGAATAAGACGTTATATAAAGAAGAGAAAGGAATATAGGAAGCTTATAACTAAATATTTAGGAGTCTTGGCAGCAGACGCGTGGGCATAAGCACACGCGGGTTTTAATAGGTTTCAACCAAATTCCATTACATTAGTAGAATTTGGTGAAATTTAATTAAGTTGGCGGAATTTAGCAGAATTTAATTAACTTGGTAGAATTTGGCAGAATTTAATTAAAGCATTAGAATTTATCTGTTAAGTATTTTACTAAGATATTTCTACTGTAACTAGGCTAGTCCTATTATAGTACCCCCCCCTTTTTAGCTAAAGGTCTAAAACAATTTAATTTAGTTAAGAATTTATAACTTATTACCTTATAAGCGTTGTAATATAGTTTAAGTTCTTTTTAATTTTAAGTTTCCTACTATTGTGTTTTATGTCTTTATATTAGGTAGCAGTTATTTACCTTTATATTATATCTATCTAGCTAGAGTAGGCCGTAAAGGATAGTCTTTATAGAATTCTTTTACTAAGGAAGGCGCGTTAGCCTTAATCTGGTTATAGGTTTCCCAGGTTTATATTTTATATCCTTCCCATTTAATAAGAAGTTTAAATTGTTTAGATCGTGTTTTCCATTATATATTATTAATTAAGTTAATAAAGTAAGAACCGTTGCCGTTGTTAATAATTATAGAAGGTAGTAGCAGCACTTAGCGAGTTATAGAATTATCTTTTAAAGGTTGCAATAAGCTTACGTAAAATATTAGGTATATTTTTATCTTAGTTGGCAGTTTAAGCTTATAGGCGTATAGGCTTAGTTTCTTCTTAATTTGGTACGGGCCCGCAAACTTCCAATTAAGTTTCTTTAAGGGCCCTTAAGTCTATAGGTTTTGTATATTTAGGTAAACAATGTTACCTTTATTAAAGTCCCATATAGGAGCTTATCCTTTATTTGCATACCATTCCTATACTATTTAAGCGTATATTAATTTACTTAAACTTCTTATATATTAAACTATAGGAGCTCTTACTGCACCTGGCCTAAAAAGACTAAAACCAACCAAAAGAACCCTGAAAAACACTTAGAGAATCCCCCTAAGATACATGCATTGCAAGGGAGGCATACGTTAAACAATAGTAATTCGCACTCGCGTGCAACCACTAGAACTACGCCTAGCAATAGCCCTCTACAACAAAGACAGGCGAATACCACACTATAAAGTGGAAATATCTCTATTAAGAAGGTATCTAACAAAATATAAAGCCTATTAGACGCGTCTAGTATCTAGAATTATAGGGGAGTAACCATTAGCTATAACGAACTAATGCAGCTAGTAGAATAGCTCCGCCAGTCTAGTAAACCTTAGGCGCCCCTCTAGCAACCCCTTAATTAAATCCTCTAATGGCTAAGCAAAATTAAAAATAAATAAAACCCCCCTTTACTAGCGAACCGCACCTAGGCCACTATAGCTACGCTTTTATAGCATAGGAAACCTACCCCCCTTAAGACAATAACCGGGTATATAATTATAATATAACTAAATATAGAAAAAGTAGAGGGGCTTAGGGGATAATTAGAAATAGAAGTCCTTATAAAGAGTTATAAAGAGGTCTATAATGCTATTATAGTCCAATACCTTAGAAGCGGAGACATTAGAGTCACCCTAAAGGACTAATAGGTAAAGGAATAAGCTATAAGGGTAGGGGATAGGCTAAGAGAATATATTAGTATAAAAGTACTCTATAAAGATTACCTAGTTAAAGTCCTAGTAGTTCCTATAAGCCTTAGGGTAGAAAAGGGATGCTAGGCGGACAACATAGTAATTATATAGGAGATAGTAAGATAAACGGAACGCCTTATACTAGGACTTAAGATTACCTAAATCTAATAGCTTTAATAGGAAAATGTAAACTAAGTATATAATAAGAATAATAAGAGGATATAAAGGTTGCTAGAGACTTGCTAGAAAGACGCTAGTTAAATATATAGCTCTCTTATTATTAGCACACTTATACTAAAAATATATAAACTCCTTATCTAAAAAGGAATAATTATAAATAGCCTTATATATAACGCAAGGCTCTATAACCACAGACTATGCCTAGAATAATGCTATTACTGCGCATAATAGGGACACACCTAATCCACATGCACAGTATAGATGTGCTACGGCTACTATATAGGCCCCCATAATATAAGACACTATTTAAATTAAGACTAAACAAAATATATAAACTGCCACTAAAGCATATATAAGGCGTAAGAGAGAGAAGACTGTATTAAATATAGAAGATAGAAGGCAAGGGCTTAATAGCTACGGGAATAACTATATGCTAGGTTAGATAAATAGAAACAATAGGCAATAAGTTAGGGGGATGCAAGTACCTTCCTAGCGTTTCCTACCTTTAATACTAGGGGGCTAGGCTAGCCATCCCAAGCCTTAATGGGCTAGAAGCAACGCCACGTAATATTACTAGACTAAATAGGGATATAAGGGTTATAGGGGATATAAGGAAGAGGACGCCCTATAAGAAGATCCCTATAAACAGCTATAGTAAGCTTAAAACTAGAATAATTAAAAATTAGACTTAATACAGTAAATATAATATTTATAGCTAACCTATAAAGGGTATATAGCTAATTAGTAGGATTAGGGGAAGAACTAAAGATAACAATAGATTTAAATATAGAAGTGCTAGTAGGTATATAAAACACGGGAATGGAAAGCTCTATATAAAATAAGTAGTGACTAGGGCGTAGATATAAAAGACAGAAGTTCTAAAAATCCTAAAAAAAGTAGAAATAGAAGAAGTAAGGAATAAAGGAAAGATAAAGAACCCTTACTAGGGGTCCGCCACCTATCCATTATATAGTATAACTGCGGCAATATAAACCACTGTTTTATAAGGCCCCTACTAGACAGTCTAAACCTAAAGAAATACTATATCCTTGCCATATAAGAGCTGTATTATAATACCTATATATAATTAACATACTACCCCTAAGAATTCCAGCTCCTATATAAACTAAAAGCAGCTATATAGGTATGCTTTATAATTAGCAAGGCTATTAGCCTATCCTTATGGTTATAGCAGGCAGTTAATCTAGATATTGCAGTTATAATAATCTAGATATATAGGGGACCGGTATAAATTATTAATATATATAACCCTAGGGTTAAAAGGGTCCTATAAACAGAGAATATTATATTAGTAATAAGCCTACTAGAAACTAAAGGCACGGAGTCTATCCTATTAGAAGATATAAACCTCCACTACCTATAGTGGAGGGGTATCTATATTGCTGCTAAATAATAGGCAAAGTGCCTACTAAGAGCTATAGATATTTAGGGCCTTAAACTAGCTACCCCCTTAGGAGCAATTATATAGCAATAAGGCACCGCTAGAAGTATAATTAATTTTATATTTATGGATAAAGGCCTATACTAGAGACTTAAAAGGTGCAACTTTAAAGAAGAATAGGTACTTGCCTTAGACTATATCCCTATCTAAATATAGCTAGATCTGGATATTAAGGTATAACTAAATAGCAAAAGATACGCAATAAGGATGCTTAAGACAAACAGTTTCCTTAATATAGTTAAACAATAACTTTAAGACCTAGAAGAAATCCACCTAATTAAATAAGTAAGGCTTATTAGCTACCCCTAAGGAAATTAACTAAAGACTAGAAAGGATTTAGGTAGCAATTAAAAATAGGCTAAAAGAGTACTGCCTAGTCTTAAAACTGGGCCCCTATACGTAATATACATAGTCCGCTTAATGCGCGGTTCTTATTACTAGCTAATAATAAGCAAGAAGGAAATATATAAGTAGCTATAACCCTAAAGATAAGAGACAATATAAGGACATAAGAAATTAGTTAAAGAATACCCTAAAAAAAGAAGCAAGGAATAACTAGAGACGGTTTATAAATAAGTATACTTCTAACCTAAGCCTTCCCTATAATAAGGGCCTCTAGGCTATAGCAAAATAAGTTAAAAAAAAAGGTAGGGCGCCTAGTAGAAGACCTATACTTACTATCTCTATAAAGAGTAGGGGAGTTATAGGCCACTAATAACAATAATAAGAAGGCAAAGATCCTTATAGAAAGGTTTTTCCCCTAACTAGCTCTAGCAGACCTTAGTAATATTATAGGTAAAATACTAGTAACTTACCTACGGATTAACAGTGATATAATAATAGAGAAAATAGCCAGAACTATTAGCCGTTTTTTAAATAATATAGCACTAGGGCTAGATGGGATACTAAATAAGGCCTTAAAGACCTATAGACCACTTATAGCACCTTAGCTTATAGATATAGCTAAAGTATACTTTACTATAGGCTACTACCCATAACTTAGAAGATCTATAATAACGGTTGTTCTATAAAAAGAAGGTAAAGCAGATTACTTAATCCCAGGAAGCTACCGCCCTATTGCCTTAAAAAATACCCTTAGCAAGATCTTAGAGAGAGTAATAGCGGACTATATAGTAGATATAGCTAAGGAATATGCCTTACTACTATAAAGTTAAATAGGGGCAAGAAAGAACCACTTAATACTATTAGCACTTACATTACTTGCCACCACCATTAAATCTGTATAGGCGATATAAATGGACTTTATAGTATTAATACTTAGCCTAAATATTAGTGGTATCTATAATAACATATCCTATAAGCGCCTTCTATATATCCTTAGGGTAAAGGGCTTCCTAAAATAGATTATATAATTTATTTAAGGGTTTATAGGCTAGAAAGAAACATTACTAGTCTTTAGCGGATATTAGAGCCCTCCTATTATAGTTGTAACAGAAATACTATAAGGATTACCCCTCTTGCCTATACTCTTTCTTTTCTTTATAAGTAACCTACTTAACTCCTTTAAGAAAGGGGCAACCTAGGGGATATGCTTTGTTAATAATATAAACCTAATTATATATAGGCTGACAGCAGCAAAGAACTATAAAACACTAGAAAAAGCCTATAATACCTATATAGAATGGGTAAGATAATATAGAGTCCAATTCTTACTAGAGAAATACTAGCTAATCTATTTTATAAGAAAACGTAACCAATATATATATCTCTAGCATTTAATCTATATTTAAGGCTTTAGGGGCTAACTAGTTTAAGTCCTAAGGGTATTAGGAGTATAGGTAGATAGTAAGCTCTAGTGGAGTGTATATATATTATAAGCGGCCTATAAGGGCTAAATATAGTATATTATAATATCTAGAATTGTTAATTCTATATAGGGTCCATGCTTTTAGAGGTTACGCCTACTATATATAGCAGTTGTCTGGCTAACTATAATATATAGATCTAGTATTTGGGCTATAGAAGAAACTAAAAAAGGCCCCCCTAAATCACTCCTTAAACTACTCTAAAAGGTCTAAATAGCCTACCTTTAAAGTATAATAGGTAGGTATAAGCGAACAGCTATAGCACTGCTTAAGAAGGAAGTCAATATCCCCCCCCCTATAATTATATATTAAAGCTGCTACAATATAAAGGGTATAAAAAGAGCGCAATTTTAAGGTTATAAAGTATATTAAGACATGCCTAAACAAACTGTAGAGGGACCCTAGGGTGCCCTATAGGAGAGTAAACTAATAACCCTAAAGTAGGGAAGATATATTAGAGAAACAGGTAGAAAAAGTAAAAGAAAAATGGTGCTGTATTAGGGCCTAGGCCTATATAGAGAAGGAAAAAAAACGCGTAAGAGTTTAGTAAAGATAATAGTAAAAAAGAGAAAGGAGCTAAAGTAAAGCATAAAAGAGTACTAAGAAACTATTTACTGTAATATAACACTAGCTAGACTAATACTAGAGAGGTATATAGGAGTTAAAGATATAAAGGCTGTTTTAGGTAAAAGGAATCTAAGCTATAGTATAGTTAACGCTATAGGGGGTAAATACCTAAGGACTTTAAGAAGGCCTAACAAAGGCAGAAAATATAATAGCAATACTCTTAAGAAGAGGAATAATAGGACTAAAAGATTAGCTCTACTAGGTAGGTATCCTAGTAAATAGCCTAAGATATAAATATAGTTGGTTAAAACAGACACTAAAATACGTAATACTGTTATACCCCTTACGCACCAGCTAAGAAGTAATGCTCTTAGCAGCTGGCATAGAGAACTATAATATACTACTCTTAATAATAATAATTCATTGCTTAACGTCCGATTTGGATCCCTATTGGGCCCACGCGGACTACTCCTTATATATATACAGGGAGAAAACTCTATATAAGAAAACCCTGTGATCTATCTCCCTGCCTTTTAGGACTCGCCTGTATAGCGCCTACAAGGCGCCTGCGAGTCACCTGTGGTGCTCTACTACCTTACTTTTTAACCTCCTTGGGAACCACTGCTGCCGTAACAAGCCTATAGACGTACTAGTATCGCGAACTTAACTTTACTACTATAGAGTCATTAGGGGGCGCCTGGTGCTTACCCCTTTACCTTCTATTACTATTTCCTTTACAACCCAAAACTGGTCTAGTACATTTTGGCTAATAAGTTACTAGGTAACCGCCTTAAGACCTTTTTATATTAAGAGTAGTATATTATAGTTCTCTGTGCTAGCTACTAAGAGCATTACTTCTTAGTTGGTACGTAAGGGGCATAATAGTATTATATATTTTAGTGTCTGTCTTAGCCAGCTATATTTACATCTTAGGCTACCTACTGGAATACCTACCTAGTAGAGCCAGTCTTTTAGTCCTATTATTCCTATTTTTAGAAGTATTACTATTATATTTTCTGCCTTTATTAGGCCTTCTTAGAGCCCTTAGGTATTTACCCCTTATAGTATTAACCATGCTATGGCCTAGGTTCCTCTTACCTAAGATAGCCTCTATACCTTTAACTCCTATACGCCTCTCCAGTATTAGTCCAACTAGTATTATATTGCAGTAGATGGTTTCCTAGTACTCTTTTATACTCTACTTTAGCTCTTTTCTCTCTTTTACTATTATCTTTACTAGTCTTTTACGCGTCTCCCTTCCTCCTCTATATAGGCCTGGGCCCTAATATAGTATTATTATTCTTCTACTTTTTCTACCTGTTTCTCTAATATATCTTCCCTACTTTAGGGTTGTTGGTTAGCTCTCCTATAGGGCACCCTAGGGTCCCTCTATAGTTTATTTAGGCGTAACTTAATGTACTTTATAACACTAGAGTTGTGCTCCTTTTATACCCTTTATATTGCAGTGGCTTTAATATATAATTATAGGGGGGGGATATTAGCTTCCTTCTTAAGCAGTGCTATAGCCGTTTGCTTATACCTACCTGTTATACTCTAAAGGTAAGCTATTTAGACCTTTTAGAGTGCTTTAAGGAGTGCTTTAAAGGGGCCTTTTTTGGTTTCTTCTATAGCCCAAACACTGGATCTATATATTATAGTTAGCTAGACAACTGCTGTATATAGTAGGCGTAACCTCTGGAAGCATAGGCCCTATATAGAATTAACGATTCTAGATATTATAATGTACTGCGATTAGCCCTTATAGGCTACTTATAACGTATATATGCTCCACTAGAGCTTACTATTTACCTATACTCCTAGTACCCTTAGGCCTTAAACTGGTTGGCCCCTAAAGCCTTAGATATGGATTATATGCTAGAGATCTATAGATTAGTTACGTTTTCTTATAAAATAGATTAGCTGGTATTTCTCTAGTAAGAATTAGACTCTGTGTTGTCTTACCTATTCTATATAGGTATTATAGGCTTTTTTTAGTGTTCTATAGTTCTCTACGGCTATTGGCCTATATATAATTAGGTTTATATCGTTAACGAAGCCTATCCCCTAGGTCGCCCCTTTCTTAAAGGACTTAAGTAGGTTGCTTATAAAGAAAAGGAAGAGTATAGGCGAGAGGGGTAATCCTTATGGTATTCCTGTTATAACTATAATAGGGGGGCTCTAGTATCTACTAAAGACTAGTAATGTTTCTTTCTAGCCTATAAACCCTTAAATAAATTATATAATCTATTCTAGGAAGCCCTTTGCCCTAAGGATATATAGGAGGCGCTTATGGGGTATATTATTATAGGCACCACTGATATCTAGGCTAAGTATTAATACTATAAAGTCCCTTCGCATTACCTATACAGATTTAATGGTAGCGGCAAGTAATATAAGTGCTAATAGTGTTAAGCGGTTCTTTCTTACCCCTATTTAACTTTGTGGTAGTAGAACGTATTCCTTAGCTATGTCTGCTATATGGTCCGCTATTACCCTTTCTAGGATCTTGCTAAGGGTGTTTTTTAAGGTAATAAGGCAGTAGCTTTCTGGGATTAAGTAGTCTACTTTACCTTCTTTTTATAGGATAACTATTGTTATAGACTTTCTAAGTTGTGGGTAGTAGCCTATAGTAAAGTATGCTCTAGCTACATCTGCAAGCTAAGGTGCTATAAGTGGTTTACAGGTCTTTAAGGCCTTGTTTAGTATCCTATCTAGTCCTAGTGCTATATTATTTAAAAGGCGGCTAATAGTTCTGGCTATTTCCTTTGTTATTATATTACTGTTAACCTATAGGCGAGTTACTAGTATTTTACCTATAATATTACTAAGGTCTGCTGGAGCTGGTTAGGGGAAGAATCTTTCTATAAGGATCTTTGCCTTCTTATTATTATTATTAGTGGCCTATAACTCCCCTGCTCTTTATAGGGGTAGTAGGTATAGGTCTTTTACTAGGCGCCCTACCTTTTTTTTTTTTTACCTATTTTGCTATAGCCTAAAGGCCCTTATTATGGGGGAGGCTTAGGTTAAAAGTATGCTTGTTTATAAACCGTCTCTAGTTGTTTCTTGCTTCTTTTTTTAGGGTATTCTTTAACTGGTTTCTTATATCTTTATATTATCTCTTGTCTTTAGGGTTGTGGCTACTTATATATTTCCTTCTTACTTATTATTAGCTGGCAATAAGAACCGCGTATTGTGTAGACCATATATATTGCGTATAGGGGCCCAGTTATAAGACTAGGCAGTGCTCTTCTAGCCTGTTTTTAATTGCTGCCTAGATCCTTTCTAGTCTTTAGTTAATTTCCTTAGGGGTGGCTAATAAGCCTTACTTGTTTGGTATTAGGTGAATTTCTTCTAGGTCTTAAAGTTGTTGTTTAACTATACTAAGGAAGCTATCTGTTTTGAGTTTTCTTATTATATATCTTTTGCTATTTAGTTGCGCCTTAATATCTAGGTCTAGCTGTATTTGGATAGGGATATGGTCTAAGGCAAGTGCCTATTCTTCTTTAGGGTTATACCTTTTAAGTCTCTGGTATAGGCCTTCGTCCATAAATATAAGGTTAATTATGCTTCTGGCGGTGCCTTATTGCCATATAATTGCTCCTAGGGGGGTAGCTAGTTTAAGGCCCCAGATATCTATAGCTCTTAGTAGGCACTCTGCCTATTGTTTAGCAGCAACATAAATACCCCTCCACCGTAGGTGGTAGAGGTTTATATCTCCTAATAGGATAGACTCTATACCTTTAGTTTCTAATAAGCTTATTACTAATATAATGTTCTCTATTTATGGGACCCCTTTAACCCTAGGGTTATATATATTAATAATTTATACCAGACCCCTATATGTTTAGATTATTATAACTGCAATATCTAGGTTAACTGCCTGCCATAACTATAAGGATAGGCTGATAGTCTTGCTAATTATAAAGCATATATATATAGCTGCTTTTGGTTTATATAAGAGCTGGAATCCTTAGGGGCAGTATATTAATTTTTTTTTTTTTTTTTTATGTCCGTTGTATTATACTACGTAC
>Ga0307507_10006212_pt1 | contig 18593 bp, 5 predicted proteins | sample 7_EM_MG_FD_207223 | JGI IMG/M metagenome (GOLD analysis project Ga0307507, IMG submission 207223) | Populus trichocarpa ectomycorrhiza microbial communities from riparian zone in the Pacific Northwest, United States - 7_EM | ecosystem: Host-associated > Plants > Roots > Unclassified | place... | reverse complement strand
TCGACTCAATTACATATTCAAATGAGCCACGGTAGTAGCCGCCACTAATTACAAAATGGGCGACACTAAAAGGCGCACGGATTGAACAGATTATGAAATGGAGGCGATTTGCAACCGAACAACCCCTAAGGTCCTTTAAATACACAACTATACTCCTAAGAAATTCTCTTTTGTACGTAAGGTACGTGTTATACGTATTATATATAGACGTATACTGCGTATACTTTGTATACTGCGTACCATATTATGTAACTCGCTTACCATTCCTTGTTATATAGCTCCACTAGATCCATTTTAGACTGTGCCTGTATTAACTAACTAGCTTCCTACAACTCTTCCCCAAGTAGTTATAATATTGTACTTAAAGCGTCTGTAACACTATCTCCCTCCTTTTTATCTTTATTCTTAAAGATTCCTAATATCTCCAAGTCGTCTACTAGAGGTGTAATGTCCGTTTAATTAGTCTGGTTAATATCCTTACTTATTATACCTAAAGCTCCTTCTTTTTTATAAGTATAATATTATACTCGCACCGTGTCTGCCATACTGTCGCTTAGTGAGATAATGTCGTCTCTGTATTCTTATTATACGAAAGTGGAATTGGTGTATATTATAATAGCGAGTCCCTTATCCTAATAACCCTTGTTTTGCTTGGAGTGCACTAAAGTAAATGTTTAATTATCCTGCAATGTTCGCTCTGTTTTTAACACTAAGTATACGCGTCCTATAACTCTTAACAGTCTTTAAGTTCCTTAAGTAACTTATTATAGGGTCTTGTGTTCAATCTGCCGCTATAAAGCTTAATAGTAAGCTCTTAAGCGCCTTAGATAAGCTTTATTGTTCGCAGGAAGCAGAGTAGGAGGCTATAGCTACCTAATAGCGTGCCCTTAAAGCCCGTTTATTGGCCTCTGCCCATCTTCTTCGTCTTAAGAAAGTGCGTAAGAAGGTTTATTCCAAGGAGTAGAAACTGGTTTAATAAGGTCTTAATAAGTTAGGTAATAAAAAAACTAGCTCTCCTCCTACAAGGGAAACAACTCCAAGTAGCTCGGCAATTGCTCCTCTTAGGTCCCCCTTAGGTAACTTATTCTTTGGCGATCCTTTCTTAACGCTCCCTAACCTGCTTTCTTTTGGTACTTCTTTACCTTTCCTATAGCGTTCTCTAGGTTGCTTAGTGGTTCCTAGGTAGTCTCACTATAGCCTATCTACTTTACTTTATACTACGTTTTGTCATCTATATCCTTGTAACTAATAATCTTTAAAACTTGCTATTTATCTTCCTCTTGTCCTCTATATATGTCTGCCTTATAGACTGGTGGCTTAATATCTCCTCGTGCTGGCTCTAGCATTGCGATATGCTATATAGGGTAGATCTTTATTTTAGCTAGTAGGTTTAACTTATATATAACTAATAAAATCCTTTACTTAATTCCGAAAGGTCCTAGTCTAACGTAGTCCAACTTCTTACTTAGTTGTTAACTCTTGAAATTTTTGTATAGTAGCTATACTTTATCTCCCTCCTTAAGATCTGGTCCCTCAGATCTCTTAGTATTATAGTACTTTTTTATTCGTTCTTATACTAGTTTAGCTGTTTCTTTAAGGTCTTTATAAAGATTTATTAACATCTCCATTCTTTATTTAGCTGTGCTACTTGTCTTTTTTGCTTAATGTGGCGATAATAATATTCTTGGCTTATATCCGTAATTTGCCTTAAATGGTAATATCCCTATTCCTTCTTGTGGTGTTGCGTTGTATATAAACTATATAACTAGTAATAACAATACCCAATTATTCTGTGCGTAGTTAATATAATACCTTAAATACTGCTCTAGTGTCTAGTTTAGTCTTTCTGTTTATCCGTCCATTTATAGATAATACGCTATAGATATTGCTGCGCGAACTCCTTATTCTGCCAGAAACACTTTTTAAAATACTACTATAAATCTTAGATCTCTATCCAATATAATCTTATCTAGTGCTCTATATCTTGCGAACACTTCCTTTATATAGATTCTAATAATATCTTCTACTAATATTTCTTTAGTGTATGCTATAAAGTATCCCCACTTTGTTAGCTTATCCACTATTACTAAGATTGTGTTATAATCTTGTTCTGTAATAGGATCTCTTAACTTTAGTAACTTAACAATAAAGTCCTATAATATAACTTCCTATGGTCTTCCTAGTACTTTAACAGGTTGTAGCCCTCTATATAGCTTATACCTTGTTAGTTTGTTTCTTTAGCAATCTAGACACTCCCTTATAACTTGTCTTACTAGTCCCTAGATTTCTTAAATAATATACTCTTTTTAAAGTCTTAATACTAAGCCTATAGCTCTATTGTGTCCTTATGTTATTTCCTTACGGAATTCCTTAACAAATTCTTCTGCAATAGACTTAGGCATATATGTTACTTCTCTGTTTTTATATTGCTCTAAGTCTGGATCCTCTACCTATGCTTTTTAGATCTTCTATATCTAATTACTCTCTAGTAATTTATGGATTCGTCTTTCTTTAGTTGCTATAATCTTTGGATAATTATACCTAATTAATCTATCTTAATCCTTTCGCAATAAAGCTCCTAATAGCTTTTTATTATTTTATAGTTTAGCCCTTCTACTTAGAGCGTCTACTTGTGCATTGTCTGTACTCTTAGTATACTAAATTTCAAAATGGTATTCTATAAGCATTTCCGCCTATCTAACCTGTCTTTAGTTAAGTTCCTTTATTATTAGGAATCCTGTAAGGTTCTTATAGTCCATTTTAACCATAAATGGTTTCTCTGTGCCTTGTAAGAATGCTCTCTATTTCTTAAGTACTGTAACTATACCTAACAACTCCTTATTGTAGATGTCATAGTTTAACTCTAGTAGTATTATCTTCCGACTATAGTATGCCACTGGGTGCCATCTATCTTAATATTTCTATATAAAGTATGCCCCTAGTATAAAGTCTAATATATCTATTTCTACAACCGTCTCTAGACCTGGTTAATAGATCTTAAGAACTGGCTCCTAGGTAAACAACCCTTTAACTTTTTTAAATAGTTCTTATTGCTCCTTTCCCTATACCCACAGTTCTTGTTTCTTTATTAACCGCGTAAGTGGCTTAATATTCTTTAACCATTGCGCTATAAACCTTCTACAATAATTGCAAAACCCTAGGAACGATCTCAACTGCGTAATATTCTCCGGTTCTTGCTAATTCACTATAGCCTCGATCTTTTTTGGATCTATACTAAGTTAGCCTAGTTTAATAATAAATCCTATAAAATCGGTTTTTCTTATAAAGAACTCGCATTTCTTAATTATTACTGGCATTTGTTCTTTCTATAGTCTCTTTAAGACCCATTTAATGTATTTTCTATATTCTTCCTTGTTCTCTAAGTAGATAATAATATTGTTAAGGTATACCATAATAAACTCATCTAGGTGTTCTCTTAACACACTATTAATTTACTTCTAGAATATTGCTAGTGTGTTTATAAGCCTAAATTATATAACTAATGGTTTATATAGTCCTTTCTTTAACCTAAAGGCTGCCTTCTATTTATTACCTTCCTTAATCCTAATCTAATGGTATACCCACCTTAGATCTATCTTTGTAAAGATCTTTACGTTGCCTATTCTGTCTTAAATCTCGCTAATTAAGGGTAAAGAATACCTATCCTTCCTAGTAATGCTGTTTAACTGTCTATAGTCTATACACATCCTAAGTTTTCTGTTTTTCTTTAGGATAAATAGTACTGGATATCCTGCTAATAACTATAACGGTCTGATGTATCCTTTACATAAGTTCTCCTGGATAAACTCCTTAAGTGTTACTAACTCCGTTTTAGTAAGCTTATAGATTAGAAAGAACTTTAGACTTATTCCCTCTTCTAATTCTATTTTGTGGTCCTAGGCTATATACTCTAACAGCTTTTCACTTTCTAGTGACTATAACTTTTTACTATACTTGTGGTATCTCTTTGGTATATAACTTAAGCTGCGCTTAGTCTCCTCGTATATCGCTCCGACTTGGTACTATACCAACTTGGTTTACTATCGCACTTTATGCCTAAGTATCCTTAATATTAACCTAATCTATAACCCAATCAATCTTTAGATTATACTTCTGTAACTAAGGTATTTCTAGTATCGCCTTGTCCTGTCCTAATGGTAGGATATTAAAAGACATTCTAACTGGTCTTTCTTTAATAGTTAGCTAAATAGGTCCCGTTTTAAGATTAATAATACCTCCTCTATAGGCTATCTGATCTCCTAAAATTATTATAAGTAGATATAGGTGTTTTTTCTATCTGTGTAGTAACCCTATCCTTTTTACTGCCTTTAGTAATATATGGTTCCTAGTTACTCAACTATCTACTAACGCTTTAAACTACTAATCTTGCTATTTAGCTTATAAATTTAGGTGTTATTCTTAAATTCCTTTAAGGGTTTAAGGCTTTAACACTAGTTCCCTCTAGTCCTATACGCCTCCCCTTTTCCCAACTATTGGCTGCTAGATCCTACCTGTACTTAGTCTAACTTAGGCTAATACTTAGTTTATTTCTTTTCCTCTATATGCTATAGATAAGTGTTCTCTAGGCACTCCCACCACTATTATCCATCTAGGCATTCTTCCGTAAGGAATCTTCCTGGTTAAAGTATTAAGTCCCCTTAACCTTATACTTCTACTGGGTGCCATCTATATATATACTTAGCATTCCTAGACCCTTTTTTCTCTGGTGCTTAATATATCCTAGCTAGGTACTTCCAGTTCTTGTCTTTTGGTGCTCTATATATGTTATATATATTATCCACACAAGCTATCTATAATAGTATATAATACGCTGCATGTTTTAGGTTAACTCTTAGTTTATCTTTATTCTTAAGTTTAAACCTATACCTAGTTAACCTAACTACTAGTATCTCTGCTATAGGTACTAAGATTTATCGCTTACTTCTCTAGTCCCTAGATCCTTCTTTTAGGTTTCTTAACATCATAATTAACGCTCCTTTAATGTGACTTATGCGTTTTTCCGTAATGGGTTGGTCTTAGATAACTTTTTTATCTAGCTATATATAAAAGTCTTTCTATTTATTATTATATCGTTGCCTATACCACTTTCCGTATAACTAGTTTAGTGTGTATAGTTTATCTGTTAGAAAGTACCTTATTATTGCTACATTGTAACACCCTTTAGTATGTCTTTCTTTAAACCTAGTTAGGATATCTAGATCTTCTTCTTGTTCTAGTTTATCTAACTATTTTACCCTAGGTGTTCCTGCACTCGGCCTATTAGTAACTCTTTATATGGGTGCTCTATCCCTTATATAACCTAGCATAGCTGACCTCTTATCTAGCTTTTGCTCTTGCTATATAATAATTCTTATCCTAAACTTATCCATAGTTTCTTATTTTCTGCGTCTTGTAGCTAGATCTTTATAGTCGTCTTGCTTTTTAATCCTTGTATTAACTATTCGATCTTTAGGCTAAATACTATATTTACCTAGGATTGCTAACGTTCTTATTTGCTCTCTAAACTTGTAGTTCTTAAACTTGCGTCCTATACTTATTCGTTTATTACTAAACTAAGTAGCTGCCCTTTCCCATCGGTTTTCGTCCGTTGTGGGTCCTTAGGTATATCTTATCTCGTCTTAAGAATCTTAAGCTTCTCTTATCTCTTCTTAAGAATCTTAAGCCTGTGGCCTTTTGCCTTTATTAAGTAATAAGCTAGCACTAGTAGTTATCTACTTACTTAGTTTCTTCTAAACGTTACTCCTATTATCTTATAAAGCGATGGAAATTGTATCTAATGGTGTTATAATACCCGTTACTAAACCTTGTTTTATAATAGTCTTAGTTTCTACTTTTATTTTAACTTCTCTAAGGTCCGTATACTCCTAGTAAGCTGCCTTTGTTACCTTGTCGTTAGTAAATACTTCGCCTATATTAAACTTATTATCTTTAATGTCTAATCTACGAGCTGGTTCGTTGGTTCCTTTAAACTTAGATAATAATAGCTTCTATAGCCAATAGCTTGCGCCGTACTTAGCGTCCTTATAAATTCGGTATGCGTTATTGTAACAATACGCAAAACTGTTAATTAAACACTCTTTTATTTCTTACAGTGCACTATTATCCCTCTGTATATACGTGCCGTCTGCTAGCCTAGTTCCCTTTACCGCGTAGTTACTCTGACCACCTCTATAGTCTCTAGCAAAATAACCTTATTTTCCGCAATTTATATAAGCCCTATCTTTAAACCATTTTTCTTGCTATAGAGTCTGCCTAAACGTCTTCTGCTACTAAGATCCCTGGTTTGGCCTCTGCTCCTAGGTCCTTTAATTACTTAATCCTTAACCTCTAGGTTTCTATAATTTCTTTTCCCACCTTTAGGTTTCTTTAGTACCGCTTAGGTCCATTAGCTCTGCGCCATTCTATAGTTTTTAACTCTATATCTGTTGTTATGTACTCTACGCCTTATATAACTGTGGAACTCTATCTTACCCTCTCTTAGCTTATTCCCTTTAATAGATCCTATTATTAATCTTTATTAACTGGTCTATTAACTCTCTTAAAGTATCCATATCTTCTATTAGGATAATTGCGTCCTGGACTTTAGCCTTAAGTCCCTATTTATACTGTGCCATAAGCGCCCTATTATTCCACTTAACCTGCGTGGCTAGTGTTTAAAACTGTGTTGTATACTTAATTACTAAAGTATGTTATACTAAGTTCTAAAGCTTTCGTTCTACTATGGTTATGGCCTCCAGGTCTCTAAATATCTGCATTAGTTATTCCGCAAACCCGTTCCAACTAGCAAATATATACCGTACATCCTGGTTAGTAGTTGTTATGCCATTAGCCTATATTTCCATAAAATATAGTTTAAACTACTTAAGTGCCCTTCCTGTTAGGAATAATCCTACATAGGCTACTTAATCCAATAATGTTGCTAACTTCACTCCTTTCTGTACCACCTTAAAGTGTATTTATGTAAGGAATCCTTTAAGCTTCAACTTCTCCCCTAAAAATTGTTTAATTAAAGGTAGCTTGATTTTTACTACTCTAATTCCATTAATGCGTTCTTTAAGTATCCTATTATTGTCTTGTAAGTAATTAACTATTTCCTATAACTAACCTTGCATAACCACTTAAGAATCCCCATTGTCCATACTGGTGTCTCCTAGTCCTAAGGTTGTGGCTGTCGCTAACGCCATTATAACTGGTGCTTTAGGTGGCATGTTGTTTAATCTTATTTAATACCATAACCTTGGTAGTGAATGTGTAACAGAACCTTATAGCAGGAACTACGGTAGGTCCTATTATTAGGCTGGGTATATAGGTAAGAATAAAATAACAATATAATAATAACTGGTGGAGTGGTTACCTAACAGATTAACTCCAACTGTATTCTAAGATTTACTACAAGGAGAGAACTATCTACGGTAGGGACTGAGGTCCTTTAAATACACAACTATACTCCTAAGAAATCCTCTCTTGTACGTAAGGTACGTGTTATACGTGTTATACATAGACATACACTGCGTACACTTTGTACACTGCGTACCACATTATGTGACTCGCTTACCATTCCTTATTACATAGCTCCACTGGATCCATCCTAGACCGTGCCTGTATTAACCAACTAGCTTCCTGCGACTCTTCCCCAAGTAGTCATAACATCGTACTTAAAGCGTCCGTAATAAGGCTAACTTTAAGGCAGTATATAAAATTGTCTGCAATTTAAGATAGGACTTAGAGCTCCTATATAATAAATCTAATAGCGCTGATCCTATTAAGGAGCTTATAAAGGCTGGTATTAAATTGGGTATTATAAGGCGGCTATAGAAGGATTTAAAGAAGTAGGTAAATAAGCGTTATATATAGCTTAAAGGAAGTTTTTAAGATATAGATAATTAGTAGAATATAAGGTGTCTCTATTACTACTAGCGCCTCTATAGTAATAAAGACACCTTATATATAAGAGATTAAAGCCTTTAGTATATTTATAAGTGTTATATATAATTAAAAAAATGCTACTAAAAATTAATCTTCCCTATACTAAAAACCTTAACAATTATACCTACTATATTGGAAATATCCTCTTACGCTTTCGCTCTTGCTACTAACCTTATCTATATACTAAAGAAGAAAGGCTTTAAAGCTATAGTTAAAGCTTTTAGGGTGCTCTACCTAAGAGAACCACTCCTACTAAATAAAAGCTTTTAGCTCTCTAAAAAACTCTTTAATTGTATTTAAATTAGGTAAGTATATAGGTAAATATATAAGCTTAATACTAAAGGCGTTAAAGAGAGCCTGTATTCTCTCTAAGTAATAGAAGCTGGCGTTATCTATAATAACTACTAATTGCTTAGCAGGAAAGCGATTATACTATAGTAGAAGAGTATTTGCCACCTAGAACTTAAAGCCTTCGCTATTTGTTAAGCCTTTATATACTAAAGCTACTAGTACACTATTAATTATATATTATTATTCATTGCTTAACGTCCAATTTGGATCCCTATTGGGCCCACGCGGACTACTCCTTATTTATATATGGGGAGAAAACTCTATTTGAGAAAATGAGAAAACCCCGTAATCCATCTCCCCGCCTTTTAGGACTTGTATATAGGGCGCCTACGAGTTACCTATAGTGCTCTACTACCTTACTTTATGGCCTCCTTAGGAACTACTGCTGCCGTAATAAGCCTATAGACGCGCTAGTATTGCAAACTTAACTCTACTACTGTAGAGTTATTAAGGGGCGCCTAGTACTCGCCCCTTTACCTTCTATTACTATTTCCTTTGCAACCTAGAACTGGTCTAGTATATTTTGGCTAATAAGCTACTAGGTAACCGCCTTGAGACCTTTTTATATTAAGAGTAGTGTATTATAGTTCTCTGTACTAGCTACTAAGAGCATTGCTTCTCGGTTAGTGTGTAGGGGGCATAGCAGTATTACATATTTTGGTATTTGTTTTGGCTAGCTATATTTATATCTTAGGCTACCTACTGGGACACCCACCTAGTAGAGCCAATCTTTTAGTCCTATTATTTCTATTCTTAAGAGTGTTGCTATTATATTTTTTGCCTTTGTTAGGCCTTCTTAAAGCCCTTAGGTATTTACCCCCTATAGTGTTAACTATGCTATAGCTTGGGTTCCTCTTGCCTAAGACAGCCTCTGTACCTTTAACTCCTATACGCCTCTCTAGTGTTGGTCTAACTAGTATTATATTACGGTAGATGGTTTTCTGGAGCTCTTTTATGCTCTACTTTAGCTCCTTTCTCTCTCTTGCTATTGTTTTTGCTAATCTCTTACGCGTCTCCCTTCCTTCTCTATGTGGGCCTAGGCCCTAACACGGCACTATTTTTCTTTTGCTTTCTTTACCTGTTTCTCTAATATATCTTCCCTACTTTGGGGTTGTTGGTTTGTTCTCCTATGGGGCACCCTAGGGTTACTCTATAGTTTGTTTAGGCGTGTCTTAATATACTTTATAATATTAGAGTTGCGCTCCCTTTACACCCTTTATATTGCAGCGGCTTTAATATATAATTATAGGGGGGGGATATTAGCTTCCTTCTTAAGCAGTGCTGTGGCCGTTCGCTTATACCCGCCTATTATGCTCCAGAGATAAGCTGTTTGGACCTTTTGGAGTAGTTTAAGGAGTGATTTAGGGGGGCCTTTTTTGGATTCTCCTATGGCCCAAATACTGGATCTATACGTTATGGTTGGCCGGACAACTGCTATATATAGTAGGCGTAACCTCTGGAAGTATGGACCCTATATAGAATTAACAATCCTAGACATTGCGATATACTGTGCTTAGCCCTTACGGGCCGCTTGTGACGTATATGCGCTCCACTGGAGCTTGCTGTCTACCTATACTCCTAATACCCTTAGGCCTTGAACTGGTTAACCCCTAAAGCCTTAAATGTAAATTGCATGCTAGAGATCTACAGATTGGTTGCGTTTTCTTATAAAGTAGATTAGCTGGTATTTCTTTAGTAAAAATTAGACTCTGTGTCGTCTTGCCCATTCTATATAGGTGTTATAGGCTTTCTCTAGTGTTCTACAATTCTCTGCGGCTGTTGGGCCATATGTAATTAAGTTTATGTTATTAATAAAGCCTATCCCCTAGGTCGCCCCTTCCTTAAAGAAATTAAGTAGGTTGCTTATAAAGAAAAGAAAGAGTATAGGCGAGAGGGGTAATCCTTATGGTATTCCTATTATAACTGTAATAGGGGGGCTTTGGTATCTACTAAAGACTAGTAATATTTCTTTCTGGCCTATAAACCCTTAAATAAATTGTATAATCTATTCTGGAAAGCCCTTTACCCTAAGAATATATAGGAGGCGCTTGTGGGGTATATTATTATAGGCACCACTAATATCTAAGCTAAGCATTAATACTATAAAGTCCCTTCGCATCGCCTATATAGACTTAATGGTGGTAGCGAGTAGCGTAAGTGCTAATAGTGTTAAGCGGTTCTTTCTTGCCCCCATTTAACTTTATAGTAATAGGGCATGTTTCTTGGCCGTGTCTACTATATAGTCCGCTATTACCCTTTCTAAGATTTTGCTAAGGGTGTTTTTTAAGGCAATAGGGCGGTAGCTTCCTGGGATTAAGTAATCTGCTTTGCCTTCTTTTTATAAAATAACCGTTGTTATGGATCTTCTAAGTTATAGGTAGTAGCCTATAGCAAAGTATGCTTTGGCTATATCTGTAAGCTAAGGTGCTATAAGTGGTCTATAGGTTTTTAAGGCTTTATTTAGAATTCCATCTGGTCCTAGTGCTGTATTGTTTAAAAGGCGGCTAATAGTTCTAGCTATTTTCTCTATTATTATATTGCTGTCGACCTATAGGTAAGTTACCGGTGTTTTACCTATAATATTACTAAGGTCTACTAGAGCTAGTTAGGGGAAGAACCTTTTTATAAGGATCTTTGCCTTCTTATTATTGTTATTAGTGGCCTGTGTTTCCCCTGCTCTTTATAGGGGTAGTAGGTGTAGGTCTTCTACTAGGTACCCTGCCTTTTTTTTTTAACTATTTCGCCATAGCCTAAAGGCCCTTGTTATGGGGGAGGCTTGGGTTAGAAGTGTGCTTATTTATAAACTATCTCCAGTTGTTCCTTGCTTCTTTTTTTAGGGTATTCTTTAACTAGTTTTTTGTATCTTTATATTATCTCTTATCTTTAGGGTTATAGCTACTTGTGTATTTTCTTCTTACTTATTGTTGGCTAGCAATAAGAACCGCGTATTATACGGACCATATATATTACGCGTAGGGGCCTAGTTTTAAGACTAGGTAGTACTCTTCTAGCCTATTTTTAATTGCTGCCTGGATCCTTTTTAGTCTTTGGTTAATTTTCTTAGGGGTGGCTAATAAGCCTTACTTATTTGGTATTAGGTGGATTTCTTCTAGGTCTTAAAGTTGTTGTTTAATTATACTAAGGAAACTGTCTGTCTTAAGCTTCCTTATTGCGTATCTTTTACTATTTGGTTGCGCCTTAATATCTAGATCTAGTTATATCTAGATAAGGATATAGTCTAAGGCGAGTACCTATTCTTCTTTAGGGTTGCACCTTTTGAGTCTCTAGTATAGGCCTTTGTCTATAAATATAAGGTTAATTATACTTCTGGCGGTACCTTATTGCCATATAATTACTCCTAGGGGGGTGGCTAGCTTAAGGCCCCCGTTATCTATAGCTCTTAATAGGCACTCTGCCTATTAGTTAGCAGCAACATGGATACCTCCCTACTATAGGTAGTGGAGGTTTATATCTTCTAATAGAATAAACTCTATGCCTTTAGTTTCTAGTAAGCTTATTACTAATATAATATTCTCTATTTGTGGGACGCCTTTAACCCTAGGGTTATATACATTAATAATTTATATTGGTTCCCTATATATCTGGATTATTATAACTATAATATCTAGGTTAATTGCCTGCTATAACTATAAGAATAGGCTGATAGCCTTGCTAATTATAAAGCATACGTATATAGCTGCTTTTGGTTTGTATAGGAGCTGGAATCCTTAGGGGCAGTATATTAATTATATATAGGTATTGTAATATGGCTCTTATATAGTAAGGATATAGTATTTCTCTGGGTCTAGACTGTCTAGTAGGGGCCTTATAAGATGGTGGTTTGTATTGCCGCAGTTATACTATATAATAGATAGGTGGCGGACCCCTGGTAAGGGTCCTTTATTTTTTCTTTATTTCTTACTTCTTCTATTTCTACTTTCTTTGGGATATTTAGAACTTTTGTCTTTTGTGTCTACACCCTAGTCACTACTTATTTTATATAGAGCTTTCTATTCCCGTATCTTATGTTTCTACTAGCGCTTCTATATTTAAATCTGTTATTATCTCTAGTTCTTCCCCTAATCTTACTAGTTGGCTATATTCCCTTTATAGGTTGGCTGTAAATGTTATATTTGCCGCGTTAAGTCTAATTCTTAATTGTCCTAGTCTTGAGCTTACTATAGATATCTATAGGGGTCTTTCTACGGGGCGTTCTCTCCCTTGTGTACCCTATAACCCTTATATCCCCTATAACCCTTATGTCCCTGTTTAGTCTGGTGATATTGCGCGGCGCCGCTTTTGGCCTATTAAGGCTTGGGATAGCTGGCCTAGCCCCCCATTACTAAAGATAGGAAATGCTAGGAAGGTACCTATGTCCCCCTAGCTTATTGCCTATTGTTTCTATTTGTATAACCTAGCGTGTAGTTATTTCCGTAGCTGTTAAGCCCTTGCCTTCCGTCTCCTATATTTAATGCAGTCTTCTCTCTCCTACGCCTTGTGTGTGCTTTGGTGGCAGTTTGCGTATTTTATTTGGTCTTGGTTTAAGCAGTGTCTTATATTATAGGGGCCTATATAGTAGCCGCAGCACACCTATGCTGCGTATATAGTTTGGGTGTGTCCCTATTATGCGTAGTAATAGCATTGTTCTAGGCATAGTCTGTGGTTGTAGAGTCTTATATTATATATAAGGCCATTTATAATTATTCCTTTTTAGATAAGGAGTTTTTGTATTTCTAGTGTATATATACTGATAATAAGGGAGCTATATATTTATCTAGTGTCTCCCTAGCGAGTCTTTGGTAACCCTTATGTCCTCTTATTATTTTTATTATATGCTTGGTTTGCATTTTCCTGTTAAAACCATTAGATTTAGGTGATCTCAAGTCTTAGAATAAGGTATTCCATTTGTCTTACTATCTCCTATATAATTGCTGTATTATCCGCCTGGCGTCCCTTTTCTACCCTAAGGCTTATGGGAACCGCTAGGACTTTGACTAGGTAATCCTTATAGAGTACTTTTATGCTAATATGTTTACCTAGCCTATCCCCTACCCTTACGGCTCGTTCCTTTGCCTATTAGTCCTTTAGGGTAACTCTAATGTCTCCGCTCCTAAGATATCGGACTATAATAGTGTTATAGACCTTTTTACAAATCTTTATAAGGACTTCTGTTTCTAATTGTCCCTTAAGCCCCTCTACTTTTTCTATGTTTGGTTGTATTGTGATTATATACCTGGTTATTATTTTATAGGGGGTGGGTTCCCTATGCTATAGAAGCGCAGCTACGGCGGCCTAGGTGCGGTTCGCTAGTAAGAGGGGGTTTTATTTATTTTTAATTTTGCTTAGCCGTTGGAGGATTTAATTAAGGGTTTGCTAAAGGGGCGCCTAAGGTTTGCTAGACTAGCGGAGCTATTCTACTAGCTGCGTTAGTTTGTTATAGCTAACGGTTACTCCCCCACAATTCTGGATACTAGATGTGTTTAATAGGCTTTATATTTTGTCAGATGCTTTCTTAATAGAGGTATTTCCGCTTTATAGTGTGGTATTCGCCTATCTTTGTTATGGAGGGCTATTGCTAGGTGTGGTTCTGGCGGTCGCGCGCGAGTGCAAACCACTGTTGTTTGACGTATGCCTCACCTATAATACATGTATCTTAGGGGGATTCTCTAGGTGATTTTTAGGGTTCTTTTGGTTGGTTTTGGTCTTTTTGGGCCGGGTGCAGCAAGAGCTCCTTTTTGCTAGATAGGTTCCTATTAATTATATATATAGGTAGTATATTAAGCCTTATTTCACCCTAATTATATAGTGTATAAGAAACTAGTGCAATACTATAAGGAGCCTAGCCGGTCTTCTATATACTTGTCTTTAAATCTATACCTAACTTATCTATAAACACTAGTTAATTGGCGGTATACTATAATATAATAGCAAAATATATATTGTAATTGTAAGCGCTGCGCTTAAGGGCTACCTAGTAATACTACTTTATATAAGCTACTCTCTAAGCTATATAACTAGAGGATCTAATTAGCTTACCTACTTTTTTATCTAGCTAGCTAAATAGAGCTCTTAAAATATTATATAGTGGCTTACTATAATATTAAATATGTTATAGATTAACCACTCTATTTTATTATTAAAGAGAGTTAGCTTTTCCTTTAGCTATATTAGTACTACTATAATTATCTAATTACTTATTACAAACTAGCTACCTTTACTGTTTAAAGGTGCCTTAGTTAATCTAAATATCCGCAAGTTTCTTTTAATTAATATAATTAAGTAAACTATATAACTAGTAATAAGGGTATACTTTACTTAGGTTACTCTAAGTTAAAGAAGATCTTTAATTAGGGTGTGCTAATATAGGCCTATTTGCGGAGCTATATTATAAATATGGTATAGGTGGTGTCGGAATATATGGACAGAAGTTACGTGGTTACGCGTCGTTGACGTGTCGTCGTCGTGTCTTTGATTAGTCATCCTTATGGTGACTAATCAACCCCCTACTTAGGCACCGCGATCCTTACAATCCTTTGCTTTCTGTACCTATTAGACAAGAACAAATCCATCAGTTAATAGGCCAATCAAGTGCACTTAGGTGTTACCGACAGGTGGAAACCTTATAGTATTTAACAAAGATTATAATACTAGAGAAAAGCTAATCGCGAATAGCTTTAAGTCCATTAAAAGCAAGGTTTTTATAGCTAAGCATAGGCGCTCGCTATAGTTACTATATATAGTTAGTAGTAACTAAGCGAGATTGGATGTGCGTAGCGAATTTAAAATCTCGCTAAAGGGGGGTGGAAGCTAGTTGTGCATAGAGCTGTATATACAGTTGGCGAGATTTTAAATTCGCTACACGTATCCAATCTCGCTTGGTTGCCACTAACTATATATAGTAACTATAGCGAGCGCCTATGCCTGTATATAAGGACCGTCCTAGTTGCTAGGGATATTAAATTAAAGCTATATAGAACTTACCTAACCTATTAAAGCCGTAATATCCACCTAAAATCGTGTTATACTATTATCAATTTGCCCTTAATATGTATCCTTCTTTAAAACGCGTAGCAGCTTAATTAATAGGTAAGAGTCCTCCTTTTTAATAAACTTAATAAAGCTACCTTCCTCCCTCCTTATTACCTAGACCCCTGCTGCTGTTAAGCTATTTCCTAAATATAATACAATAGCTACTAAGACGCGAATATAACACTGTTTAGCTAGGTTTTATATTGGAGGAGCTTAAGGAAATAGATAACAATCTAGAAGCCGTAGTAAAGGCCGCTAAGGAGTTGGCAAAAGGTTGGCGTGTATACTACTAAAGTTAGCTTAGTAGATTGCCTCGATTAAGATCTTATAAGTTACTATATTTAACATAGGAGCCACTAGTATTAACACTACGATATTAAGCCACGCCCTCTTAGGAAGTTGCTTATGCTCCTTAGGCTCGTACTCTTTAGGCTTGTGCTCCTCTAATTACTCGCTTAATGTCAGCCTCTTGCTTACCCCTAAGGGCTCGCTTACGCTTACTTAGTGAGTATAAGGATGAGCTAATTCTGCTGCCGCCTCGCCTGCGTTTTAAGAGTGAGATTGGTAATATAGAGAGGAGAAACGGCGGCGTGTTTATTACTTACAATTGTAATGTGGTAATTCGATACCTAAAGGATTCGCCTTTTACTGAGACTCTTATTAGTATAAGCCTTTAGCTTTATAATCTTTAGCAACTTTAAGTCTTTCCTATTTATAAGAGAGAGCTATATTATTAAGAGTAAGGTATTCGCATTAAGCTCTAGCTAATTAAGGCTAAAGTTAATACTTAGTACGTAGGTGTTTGTGACGTTAAATTTAATATTATAGAAGTTAAGGTTGTAGCCTAGTGGTAGAAGATTGATACTTAGCTTATATTATAGGCGAAGTATACTAATAGAAGTAGCGCTATTAAGGCTCTTACTATTAACCTCTTAATTATATATACCCTAGCTGTAAATTAACCAGCGGCTTTTTGCTTTAGAGTTAGCTCTTATCTATTAATACTTAATTAACTCTATAGTGAAGTTTTAACGCCCTTATAGATTTTAAAGCGGAGCTTAACGCCTTACGTGTCTCCTACCAGTAACGCTATAGGATTGCGGGTTAAGCTTACTAGATATTAGTATTATAAGAAGCGCTGCCTAAATATTAATTAGTGCTATATTCTTAGCTAGGTAGATATTAAATTAATAGACAAGGACTTAAGAGAATAGGTAACTAGTATCCAGTAAGGTATTATAAATATTTAGAATCTACCTTATAGGCTTGCTATACGGCTTGCTAAGAGAGTAGCAAAGGGAGGAAATAATAGTAAAAGAGTATACCAGTTAGCCTCTGGTAAAAGCTCTACTACTAGTACTCTAGGTATTATTAACTACTTTTATATTGGTTCTATAAGCCTAGTACTAAATTAGTAAACTCCTATACTAGTAAGCCGACTAATATTATTATTCTTACCTATATTACTAATACGCCGCCTATATAGTATTAACCATATAAAGGATTTAGAGGGGTTCTTTATATATTAGAAGTAGAGTATATCTAGTAATCTTAACTAGAAGGCTAACTTTAAGGTAGTACACAAAATCGTCCGCAATCTAAGATAGGACTTAGAGCTCCTATATAATAAATCTAATAGCGCTAATCCTATTAAGGAGCTTATAAAGGCTGGTGTTAAATTAGGTGTTACAAGGCGGCTATAGAAGGATTTAAAGAAGTAGGTAAATAAGCGTTATATATAGCTTAAAGGAAGTTTCTAAGACATAGATAATTAGTAGAATATAAGGTGTCTCTATTACTACTAACGCCTCTATAGTAACAAAGACACCCTATATAAGAGATTAAAGCCTTTGGTATATTTACAAGTATTATATATAATAAAAAAAATGCTACTAAAAATTAATCTTCCCTATACCAAAAACCTTAACAATTATACCTACTATATTGGAAATGTTCTCTTGCGCTCTTGCTCTTGCTACTAACCTTATCTATATACTAAAGAAGAAAGGCTTTAAAGCTATAATTAAAGCTTTTAGGGTGCTCTGCCTAAGAGAACCACTTCTACTAAATAAAAGCTTTTAGCTCTCTAAAAAACTCTTTAATTGTATTTAAATTAGGTAAGTATATAGGCAAATATATAAGCTTAACGCTAAAGGCGTTAAAGAGAGCCTATATTCTCTCCAAGTAATGGAAGCTGGCATTATCTATAATAACTACTAATCGCTTAGTAGGAAAGCGATTACACTATAGTAGAAGAGTATTTACCACCCAGAATTTAAAGCCTTTACCATTTATTAAGCCTTTATATACTAAAGCTACTAATACACCGTTAATTGTATATGCAGGCAGTATATTAAGCCTCGTTTTACCCTAATTATATAGCGTATAAGAAACTGGTGCAATACTATAAGGAGTCTAGCCGGTCTTCTATACGCCTGTCTTTAAATCTATACCTAACTTATCTATAAATACTAGTTAATTGGCGGTATACTATAATATAATAACGAAATATATATTATAATTGTAAGTGCTACGCTTAAGGGCCACTTGGCAATACTACTTTATATAAGCTACTCTCTAAGCTCTATAACTAGAGAATCTAATTAGCTTACCCACTTTTTTATCTAGCCTGCCAAATAGAGCTCTTAAAATATTATATAGCAGCTTACTATAACGTTAAATATATTATAGATTAACCACTCTATCTCATTACTAAAGAGAGTTGGCTTTTCCTCCTGCTATATTAGTACCACCATAATTATCCAATTACTTATTATAAACTAGCCACCTTTACTATTTAAAGATGCCTAAGTTAATCTAAATATCCACAAGTTCCTTCTAATCGACATAATTAAGCGAACTGTATAACTAGCGACGAAGGCACACTCTGCTCGGGTTACTCCAAGTTAAAGAAGATCCTTAATTAGGGCATACTAATATAGGCCCATTCGCGGAGCTATATTGCGAATATAGTATGGGTGGAAACCTCACGGTATTTAACAAAGATCACGACACTGGAGAAAAGCTAATCGCGAATAGCTTTAAGTCCTTCAAAAGCAAGGTTCTTACAGCCAAGCATAGGCGCTCGCTACAGTTACTATGTACAGTTGGTGGCAACCAAGCGAGATTGGATGCGCGTAGCGAATTTGAAATCTCGCCAAAGGGGCCTGGCACCGATACGAACCAATACAAACCAATAAAATATCGGTTATCGGAAATATATCGGCAATATGATATTGCCAATATTGGGTAAAAAATTAAAATAA
>Ga0307507_10006211_pt1 | contig 18599 bp, 26 predicted proteins | sample 7_EM_MG_FD_207223 | JGI IMG/M metagenome (GOLD analysis project Ga0307507, IMG submission 207223) | Populus trichocarpa ectomycorrhiza microbial communities from riparian zone in the Pacific Northwest, United States - 7_EM | ecosystem: Host-associated > Plants > Roots > Unclassified | place... | reverse complement strand
CTGCTTGGTGAGCCTAACAGCTCGGCTCTGGTTAAGGTACCTGGCCGCGCTAATCGTGACCTCCTTCGCGTTGCGGATGGATTTCTTGATGAAGTCGAACACCCAAATCCCATATCCTGAGGGTGCCCTTATATAGGGGTTCTTCCCTCAACCCTAACCCGGCGTGACTCATACTCTCGCGTCACGCGACTCATCACTCATCGTGAGTCATATTGTTAAATCCATCAGCTGACTCGTCCGAGTCAGCTGCACCCTATCTCGTAGCCAATCAAAACCCATAAAACAAGTCATGTGCCCTAACGGGGTCACATGCGCAAAACCCATGACTCATAACTATGAATCATGTGTGAAATACATAAACCAAATGACCACAATCGTGCGTCATGTCAAATATCAACCAATTACAATAAACCAACGACACGCTATTCTGTCGTCATGTACAATCCTATGAGTCAACTCATCTCATAGGCTGCAAAATAACAAACCAATGACTAATAAATATTAGTCATGTGAGAGTCTGCCTTGCTTGGTCACCGTTGGTAACATTACCCATAGTTTCCATGGTTATTGGATTTATTCTTCCTCTCTCCCCTCAAGGTCTCGTCCCGTTGCTTGGTTAAGGCTACAATCCACTCACTCGGCTGCCACCCTACTGCCCCTTTACCTTCTGTCGCCCGTGCGATCTCTCCACGGTCGCACACCTCGGTTACACTCTGTCGTTGTATTGCACTCCCTCGGTGGCGGATGTCAACGTCTTGGGTTCTTGAGTAATGCTAGCACCGCCACTATGGTTTTTTTGTGGCTCCTGTATTCTTATTTTCTTCTTTTATTGTCGGTTACCTTGAGTTTCAGAAGTGGTTATCACAATTATTTATTTTGTTGGTGTCTATGGCAAGGGTTTTCCTGTTGATTCCTCCCCATGTACTTATTTGATGTTTCTTATTCCGCCCTTTTAGTCGGAGTATGATTTCTTATTTTCCGAGGCTGGTGCGTGGTTGGCGTCATACAAGAGGGACTTGGGTTGATGGCTTTTTCCCTGCCGCCGGTTGGTTTCTCACCGAGGTTTTTCTTTACCATAGCCAGCGGTGCACGTAGTCTTTGTACCTAGTTGACAAATAAACAAAGCCCATGATAAAAAGTAAAAAATCAACAAAAGGCTTGGCATTTGGGTTCTTCCCGCAATCATCTAAATTCTTTCATACACTATACTTTCAATACAAGACATTTTTTCTATCACACTTTCGGGAATTAATACACAACTGTCTTAGCTAAGCACTGCGATTGACACTGCTAGATAGAAGTCAGAGGACTTAGCTATCGCAGTAGCTATCAGGCTAAAGAGAAGTGATCGTTGGCGACCCATCAGTTACCTGCTGTAAGTATCACCCAGAGAAGATAGAATTGTAACAACCACCCTTCTCTACCAGTGTGTATCAAGATGAAAAAGGTATAACAACATGTTTATTAAAACAATAATTCTTCCTTTTCTTATTCTTTTTGTTTATTATTCCCTGTCAGCCAGTGCAGGTCACACACACCTAAACCCTCTAAGCATTAGCTCTGTGAATATACAGAATCCAGGATATCAGCCAGTTATGACACGTAGCCCACACGCCCAATGTCGACCAGGTCCCAAGGCAAAGTTACTTACCGGCTGAGTAAGCAAGCTAAGAGGTACAGTACAATGAGTAGGTAGACCAGAGCGCCTACACCGGATCCTTATGAGTTATTAAATGTCATGTAATCAATGTAAGTAAGGTGTATATTATCACGCCAGCATGATTTCGGCTACTAAACCCTCCTCAAATAAACTTGGAAGAATTTCTTCATTGCTAGTCAAGTCCAGCCTGACATAAACCATACAAATAAATGCTAAAGGAAACAAGAATAAAATGAAAACCCAAATTGAAGAAATTATAATCCTACCCATACCCATTCAAAAGACATCCCAGAAGCTGTAACCAACTATTCCTATAGTCTGTTTACCTTCAGTCTTCCTGTAAGGTGGAGTGGGGGACTTACCTGTCCACTTTTCTTCCTTGCTAATCATTCCATCCTTACATACCATCGTAGGCCTGTCCATAGTCTCGCCTTTTGGATTTTTCGTATCATCAGACCAAGTCTTACCCTAATCGGATGCATCGGTATCTACCTGTAGTATCTGAGAAGACAAACTGTGAACTTCAGTAACCTTCCCAACAACGGGAGCTACTTTAATGTATTGGGCCTTTGGGAGAGGAGCTTTAGTGTGTTTGTCATCGGAGGCCTTCTGCTTACGACTTAATCGTAAGGGGGCAACGACTCGCTGGGGAACGGTACACACTCTCCAGAAATGACCTTCCTGTCCACACCTTGTATATTGCTTCAACTACCAACGCTTGTCTGTTAGAGTCTCAGGAATATTCCTGTTTCATTTTGCATACTTAGAAGTCTTCTATCGAGATGGCTTATTTGGGGCGGCAAAAGGTTTGGGTTACCATTCCCCAAGATCCTTTCCTTCCTCCGTTGATTCTTAGAAGTTGAACATCTTTGGTCACTCTTGTTGTTGTAGGAGGAATGATTGTCATCTGTGGCCATCTGGTTAAAGGACTCTACATCCTTGAGCTGATGTCCTGTTTGTCTTAACAGGTCAAGGTAGTCCATGTAATTCGCGGGAGGTAGAGTCTTCATCGCCCAGGTATTACGCAATTCGAGTGTCATGCCAATAGGGGCCATATCCTTTACATGTATCTCGTCTGTGTAATCTAGTACTGCCAATAGGGGAATTAGTTCATTGCAAAAGGAGTCTATCAGTGTATGCTTCATGTACAACCCGTTCCACGCTTGAAGAGCACGATGCCTATCCGAGTGAGGACCAAATCTAGGCTCAAGACGTTTCCGAAACCCAACCCAGGTTCGGAGTTGGTTGTCCGGGTTAAAGACAATTCCGGAACGTTATGCAGCATTCTCACGGATATGAATGTGGATACTATTATACCACCCTTTGGCAGTTCCCTCGAGGAGTGCAATGATCAAGCTGACTTTATCCATGTCACCCAACTTGCAGTGATGGATGTAATCGAACCTAATTTCTACGTCCTGGATGAATCGCTGGGTGTCAAGTGAGTCATCATTAAACCTCCTTAAACCCCAGTTTTACAGGTTGTTTCTGCCTGAAACAAGATTTCTTTGTCGACGTTCGCAAGATGTTAGTCAAAGCTTGAGTGTCACAAACGGTGACCAAGCAAGGCAGACTCTCACATGACTAATAGTTATTAGTCATCGGTTTCTTACTTTTCACGCTATGAGATAAGTTGACTCATAGGATTAAACATGACTACGCAATAGCGTGTCATTGGTTTGTTCTTATTGGTTGATATTTGACATGAGGCACGATTGTGGTCATGTGGTTTATATATCTCGCACATGCCTCATAGTTATGAGTTATGGGTTTCACGCATGTGACCAGCTTAGGGCAGATGACTTGTTTAATAAGTTTTGATTGGTTGCGAGATATGGCGCAGCTGACTCGAACGGGTCCACTGATGGATTTCCCACGATGACTCACGATGAGTCATGAGTCTCGTGATGCAAAGGTATGAGTCACGCAGGGTTAGGGTTGAGGGAAGAACCCCTATAGAAGAGCACCCTCGGGGCATGAGATTTGGCTCCCGAAGTCCCTCCAGCCCAGACTATCGACCTTTCCACCCCCAGACCCCTCCAACATTCTAGAGACACACCCGCCCCCCCCAGCGAGTCCTAGCCAGCACTCACTGGCCAGGGCCCGCCACCGGTAACTCCCTCCAAGCCCCCGGGTTTGTCCCGGAGATGATTGACAACCCCTGCCTCACCTCATGCCAAGGACTGGCTCCGGGGACCAATCTCATCCTCGTTCACAACAACAGCCTGGGTAGCTGGGATATGTTTCTTTCCCTGTTTGCCTCCCTGACGGAAGGCCCCCCCACCGATATTGTTCTTTTACAAGACCCCCCATCCTCCAAGGGATTTCTCCCTAGTTGTTCTGGCTTTAAATCTTTCACACCACCCGTTGCTAGGCCCAGGGTGGCCTGCTACGTATCCCAAAAGTTTCTGCAAGAATTTGTAGTACTACCATTCTTTCCTCGAGAAACAGATAACTTTATGGCGCTGGATGTTTTCCCTCCGCAAGGCTGTTTCGGCACAAAACTCCCCTGCTTCAGGATTGGCAATTCCGATGCCAGACCACTCCCCCCGGCCCCGCACTCAGTTTGCCCCGAGTCGTCCCTCTTGGACCTCGAATACGTATACCTAGTCGCGGGCGACTTCAACATCCACAATTTAGCAACCAACCCATTAGGCTCCTCTCCTCGAAAGAGGAAAGAGAGTCCCCTCCATACTTTGACCGAGCCGCAGATCTGGGCTTTACCTTCCTCAACACCCCAGGCATCTACACCCATATCCCCTTCACAGGTACCTACAGACTAAGTGCCATCGACCTGGCCTTCGCCAACCCACATATTTTTACCGCGTTCCGCTCTTGGGACGCGTCGTCCCTCCCATCTACGGGATCCGACCATACACCCATTTTGATTTCCTTACGCCCCCCCTCCCCCTATACCGACAAACCTAGGCCACGCTGGCAGGAAGCCGACTGGCCTGGCCTCACTAATAAACTCAAGGACTGGCTAGTCCCTCCCCCCTGCGACGCTCCCTCCCCCAACCAACTCGACCAGTGGTTCTCCTTAGCCCTTGCCACACTCACGACAACAATCAAGGCCACCGCACCCCGCTCACGCCCCTCCCCAAAGTCTAAAACTTGGTGGACCCCGCTCCTGACCACCCTCATGAAGGAATTGACAAAAGGCACCGGGAGGGTCAAGAAACTCCGAACCCCCGACACGTACACCATAGCAAGACTGTCCAAGCTTGGCTACTTCAGAGCCATTAAAAGAGGGAAAGCCTCCGACTGGGCTGATTTTATCGCAAAGACCTCTCCAAAGAACATCTGGGCGGCCGAACAACTGATCGCCCCAAGAAAGACCACCAGATTCCCCTCCCTCCCTGACGCCTCGGGCCCGGTCGCAATCAACAAAGGGCTACTAAACCACTTCTTTCCCCACAAAAGCCCCCTGCGTAGCAGTGGCCGCCTGACGAAGAACTCCTCGGCGGTCCCCCTCACCAAGGAAGAAATTAAACTTGCCCTCTCCAGGTCTTTCCCATGCTGGGCCCCTGGCCCCGACGGGATCCCCTACCCCGTATGGAAGAGGATCAACCTTATCAACCCCACGATCATCCTTGCACTTCTCTCCCCCCTGGTGGCGTTCGGCTACCAGCCTCCCTCGCTGAAAACCACAAACGGGCTGGTTCTAGCCAAGTCCGGCAAGGGCTCCTATGACTCCCCCGCCTCCTTCCGCATGATCGTCCTTCTCATAACCATTTCAAAGATCCTCGAATGGGTAATGACGGTCAGAGTGTCCCCTACCGCTAGGTCCAAGGGTCTGCCCCACCCCAACCAGTACGGCTCCCTTCCGGGACTCAGCTTCTCCGACGCCTGCCTCGCCCTCACCCAGGAGGGAAAAACCCTCCAAAGGCCTAGATTAAAGGTCTCTACCCTCTTCCTGGACATCAAAGCCGGCTTTGACAACGTCAATGCCTCTACCCTCAGAACCAGACTCCTGGCTTCCCACGTACCCTCCTACATGGTCGATTGGGTATCCTCCTTCCTGTCTGAGAGGACCTGTACCCTGGTCTTCCAAAACTCCCCCAACCTCCCCTCCCCGGTCTCTGTGCGTACCCCCCAGGGGTCCCCCATCTCCCCCCTCCTCTTCCTTCTCTACGTCACCCCGCTACCCATGTCGATACCCAGAGGTCTCATGATCTCATATGTCGACGACTTTTCGATCACTGTGGCCTCCCCCTCCCATAGGGGCAACATACGCCAACTGCAAAGAGCTTTCTCCACCATAGCTGCAAAAGGCCGAGACATAGGCATGTCCTTCTCAGCCCCCAAGACCGAACTCATCCACTGGCGAACCCCGAGCCAGAGGACACCCCCCTCAACAGCCCCTATTGCGCTGGAAGGCCACCTCTTCCACCCCTCAAAAATCGTAAAGTGGCTAGGATACAGGTTCACCGCCGCCCTCACCACCACCCACCACTTCATGCACAGATTATCCCTAGCCCAGGCCATCTTCTCCTTCGTCAGGCGCCTATCCTCCCCAGGGGCAGGCGTTAGGCCATTCTTTTGCCACCGCGTGGCCAACGGTCTCCTCCTCCACATACCTACGTAGGGGGCCGATCCCCTCACCCCAAACACCACCGTGCTCAGAGGCATGAACAGCTCCTGGCACCCAGTCCAGAGGTGGACAACAAATAATTTCTTTTCCACTCCTACCTCCATCCTGTCCCATGAGGCCTGTCTCCCTCCGATCATCTCTTACTGTAGGTACAAAAGGCGCCTAGCGGCTCTCAGAGTTGCCTGCGCTCCCCCAAACGCCAACCCAGTCTCAGCCAGACTCCTGCAATCCTTCCCCTCCCACTCCTCCTTCAGGGCGCAGGACTCGTCCAGGCACCTCACTAAAGGCCTCTCCTCCGTTTACCACCCCCTCAACAGGCGGAGGAAGGTCCCCTCTCCGCCACTAAGGAAACACCTCCCGGGCGACACCCTGGCGCACCTCACGCTACCCCTGCAAGGGGGCCTCAGACATCTCCCTCTTGTCCTGCACACTCGCCCACCACCAGGAATGAACATTTCCCCCCCAAGCTCATGCGCAAGACCTACCAGGCCCTCCGGACCCGCGCTAGGACCATGCTCCTCCACAACTGAGCCACCAACGCTCCCACACCCTCTTACTACGACTACCCCCCCTCCCTTTCCCCACACCCCTTCATGGGTCTAGGGAAGTTCGTGGCAGGGAGAATCCCCCAAATGCAAGCGGCAAAAAGTTACCTAGCAGCCCAACCCTCCTGGCTCAACGAGAGCCCAGACCTGACCTGCCCCCGCTGCGGAAGTGAACCAGAGAGGTTCCAGCATGCCATCTTCACCTGCCCCACCTGTGCAAGGGTGCGAGACCTCCTACTGAAAGATTTCTCCTCCCTCTGGCGCGATGCCACGCTATGGACCGAACCCTACGTCTTGTGAGCCTTAGGCGAGTACATCACAGACACAAAAACAAGCTTCCCCCAGGACATGATACGTGAATATCTTTCCTCCCCGCCACCCCACTGTCCCAAGATTGAACCAAGTTCCCCGCAAGAGTTTATTTCTTTCATGGTTTTTGGTTGTTTTATGCCTCCCATATGTATCTTTCCTTGCAAACAACCGGTAGTTACGATGTAATTTTTACGTTGAAGCTCTCCTTATATATTTTATTTCCAGAAGGAATAGTAGGCCAACGGTTTTAGCCTCAGACTAATTTCAGTCACCGCGGAGGAAAACGAAGACGATTTCCTTTGTTGCTTGTTTTGACTTATAGATTTTGTTCTTTCCATAGCTAGCGCTGCACGAAGCTTCTTGTACCTAAGAACAATGAATGAAATAAAAAAAAATAAAAAAACAGGCATGGGATTTGGGTTCTTCACGCAACCATCTAAGTTCTTTCATACACTATACTGTCAATCTAAAGATCTTTATCTATCACGCTTTCGGGAACCAAGACACGATGGTCTTATATAAGCCTAGTGATTGACATTGCTAGATAGGAGTCACAGGACTTAGCTATCACAACAGCCCTCAGGCTAAGAAGAAGTAATCGTTAGGAGACTATCGGTTACCTGCTGCAAGTATCGCCCGGAGAGGAGAGAATTGTAATATTTGGTTGCATCAACCCAGCAGCACCTAACAAACAGACAAAACGGAAACCAACGACGAGAACAGCATCGACGCCCTAGCGGAAAATCTCGACCTTTCATCACTACGAGATGGACTAGAAAGGGTCTTAACAGAAGAGAGAGTACCAAGCCCTACAACACCAGACCCAGCATCGCCAATTGGATCAGCAGAAACCAAGGAACGAGTAAGGACACCGCGAAACACGATGGCGGCTACAGCAGCATAAGGGGGAGCGACATCCGCGGAAATAACCCCGATCCTGAACCCAGAACACATGAGAGAAATCATCGGATCCCTAAGCGGAGGAACCAGAAAATCCAAGGCCGAGGAATCCGAGGTTAACCGAGAAGAACGATACAAATTACGAGGCTGGCTAGCCCAACTTATAGTATACTACAGGACAGTAGGATGGCAGAACAGCCACGACGAGGAAGAAATCCTCTATGCAACAAGCCTTCTGAGGGACGACGCAGGGACCTGGATAACATTATTCGCAGAGGAACCAATCACCCCAACCTGGGATACTTGGGCAGGATTCAGAGCAGAATTACAAAGACAATTTGGCATAATCCACGCCGAAGGAGAAGCAAGGATCAAACTAAAAAATATGAAACAAGGGAAATGATCGGTCAAGGAATACGGGAATGAGTTCCGCCTAGTGGCTAGCGAAGCTGAGTTGGACGACTCGACCGGACAAGAACTACTCCTAGGAGAGATGCACATAGAACTCCAAAACACCTGGGGGGCTAGCAGCGATGAATATGAGAAGCCTGAAGTCCTAGCCCAATGGGCAATCTGGAAGGAAACCAAGCTAGCGACAGTCAGACACAGCCCAGAATCACTATCAACAAAAAACGCCCAACAAGAAGCCATCACACCACGAAACCCAGACAGGACATAATGACCCACAAATAATGGCAATCAAAACTACAGCGACCCCTGGGATTGGATGCTACCAGGAGACGACCAAGGTTCAACACCTCAAGAGAAGAATTCCAAAGGAGGATTTGCGAACAACTATGTCTCAAATGCGCACAACCTGGACACTTAGCCAGGAACTGTACGTAGAAGGAGAGACCCACACCATTCAAGGCACAAGCTAGGAATTGGCAATCCACAAAGAAACCTACCCCTTGGCAGACCAGGCCTAAGATCAGGGAAATCGAGGTGGAACAGGCACCCGAAGAGTCGGGAAACGACGAATGTCCCCAGTAAGGGATGGTCTGAGGGACAGACCTGAACGAAATCCCATCATCCTAGAAAATTACTACGCCGCGCTCAACTACACGGAAACCCTAGAAAACGACAATGACCATATCATGGTCAAGATACAACTACAGGGGGCAAAAGAGTCAGTCACAATCAACGCTATGATTGACTCAGGAGCAATAGAAGACTTCATTGACCGAGAAGTCTGCAACAAACACGTGATCAAGATGATCAAAGCAAAAAACCTCCGGGAGATTTACCTTGCGGACGGAAAACCAAGCGCTATGGGCCCTGTTACCCATATGACGAAAGTACCTATAGACATTAGTAGCCATGGGGAATTGGCAACCTTCCAAGTGGCAAACCTCCAAAACCATGAGGTCATCCTCAGGATGTCATGGTTAAGAGAACACAATCCAACAATCGATTCAAGAGACAACAGGATCACCTTCACCAGTGAACGATGTACGACTTGGTGTCTCAAATGTTCGCCCGTTGCATATGCAGTACCCGAGGAAAAAGCCCTGGAAGAGAATCTCATCACCAGATTCTCCAAGGTCCAGGCCAAGAGAGGCCCGACGGCCAATGACCAGAGCGTCAGAGTTAAGAAGCTATTATTCGAGGCTAAGGTGCCTAAGAAGTGATCAGCCAAGGCGGCAGGACACGACCTGTACGCAATTGAGGGAACCGACGTTCCTGCCAGAGGGCAGGCAATTGTTGGGACGGGAATAGCTATTGGATTATCTCACAACACCTATTGACGAAGTGCACTACGAAGCAGTCCAGCAGTCAAACACCCACGGATGACAAATGCAGGTGTGATAGACTCCAACTACAGAGGTGAAGTAAAGGTGGTCCTAGCCAACCTAGGAGACCAACCATACCGAGTGGAAAAGGAAGGCTGGATTGCACAAGTGATCATCGAAAAATCAACAACAGAGAACTATAAGAAGTAACCCAGTTGGAAAAGATTGAGAGAGGAGTTCAAGGGTTCGGGAGCTTCAACACCACAATGGACCAAGAGGTCAAGGGCCAGAGTGCAAAACCACAGATGGAAATCAATGAGATATCAGCAAGAGCGTTCGGACAGTTCTACCGCAGAGGAGAAACAACCGACATCCTAAGATGGGATGAAATCGAAGACCAAATTCAGTTGGAAGCCATCAACTTTCGCACAGAACTGGCAATAAAAACCAAAAGCAACAACGAAGACCAAGGCGTTAGAGACACAGTCTCTCAAGAATATCATGACCTGTTGGACGTGTTTGAAAAGGGTGAGAAGACGACGGTACCACCACACCGACCCGGCATTGATCTAGGAATCGATCTGGAAGAAGGAGAGATGGTACCCATCAAGAAGATATACGCCTTCTGTTACGACGAATTGGAGCAACTCCACCAATACATCAAACAGAACGAAGGTCGAGGATGGATCCGGAGGGTGAAGTGGGGAAGAGCTTCACCAATCATGTTTGTCAAGAGAAAGAATGGCAAGCTCAGGTTCTGTGCCGACTATCAAGCACTCAAGGAAGTTACCAAAAAGGATCTACACCTGCTACCACTCATTAAGGAAGGACTGGATAGGCTGGGGGAGCCAAATACTTCACCAAGCTGGACATCAAGGACGCCTACCACGATATTCGGATCAGAAAAGGGGACGAATGGAAGACAAGCTTTTCAACAAAATTAGGGCCATAGGAATACCTAGGCATGCCATTTGGGCAATGCAATGCACCGGCGGCGTTCCAACGATGGATCAACGAGGGCTTTATGGAACACGTCGACATGTGTTGCATCTTCTATTTGGATCACGTACTCATATACTCGAACACCCTACAACAATACTGAAAGGACGTCAGCAACATCCGCGAGGTAATATGAAAATCCGGGATGAAGGTTAAACCATCCAAATGCGAGTTCCACCAAAGTCAAACAGAATACCTAGGATTTATCATTGGACAAGAAGGGGTCAAAACAGACTCAGTCAAGACACAGGCCATCTGGGACTGGATGGCGCCCAACGAAATCAAAGAAATCCAATGCTGGGTAGGTTTCTGCAATATCTACCGACGATTTATTGAAGGTTTTAGCAGAACAGCCAGACCACTATACGCAAGGACAAAAAAGGAATGCATTGGCAATTGGGAATGGGGAGACAAAGAACAAAACGCATTCGACGAACTGAGGACAAAACTCACCACCGCACCAGTACTAGTCTACTTCGACCCCCTCGCGCCAACCAAGATCGAAACAGACGCCTCAAAATATGTTTGCTCCGGTATACTATTTCAACAATGCCAGGACGGCAAAGGGAGGCCAGTGGTATACCGATCCAAGACAATATTGGACGCTGAATGCAACTACGACATACACAACAAGGAACTTCTGGCAATAGTTCAGGCGTTCCACGAATTGAAACGATACACGAGAGGAAGTCCAAAGCCGGTATTGGTCGTCACAGACAACAAGAACCTAGTACCCTTCATTACAACGAAGAAACTAAGTGAAAGACAAGCACGATGACTGCAAGAATTAAGTCAATACAACTTCAAAATGGAATACCGACCAGGGAAGGAGGGGGGAAAGCCAGACGCCCTCACAAGAAGAGAGGGGGACCTACCACCCGCAGATGACAAGAGACTCACATGCAATGTGGGAATCCTATTGCCAAAAGAACGAGACCGGGATATTCCAGATACCGAGGAAATCAAGATCGACGTATTGGAAACAACCATCTTTCAAGACATAAACGAGGGAGAAATACAGAAGGCCAGCAGGGACGACAATGAAAATCCAAGATATCAAAAGGAAGCTGGACGAAGGAAAGAAAGAAAGGAAGAAAATAGCATTGGGGCTAGGTCAATGGAAGGACGAGGTCTTATGGTACCAAGGAAGAATCTGGATACCAAACGACGAAGGGATACGAACCACACTTATCGCGAAAAACCACGGCCCCTCACAAGCAGGACACGTCAGGACAACAAAAACGACCGAACTCATCAGTCGACAATACTATTGGCCAAAGATAAGAGAACAGATCGAACGATTCATCAAAAATTGAGACATATGTCAGAGGACCAAAGTGGTCCGACATGTACCCTACGGACTGCTACAGCCAATCGAAGCCCCCAATCGACTCTGGAAATCAACAGCCATGGACTTCATTAAAGACCTGCCAAAATCAGAAGAATATGACACCATACTAGTGGTTATCGATCGGCTGACCAAAATGAGCGATTTTATTCCATGCTCGAAAGACCTAGACGCAGGGCAGTTTGCCAATCTCTTCATGAAAGAGATAGTTAGACTACACGGACTGCCACAAGATATCATCACCGACAGGGGGTCACTATTCACCTCAGACCTATGGAAGGAAACTACGGGGAACTTAGGGATCGAACGAAGACTCAGCACGGCTTTCCATCAACAAACAGACGGGCAGACCGAACGGACCAACGCCATATTGGAACAATACCTACGAGCAAGCATCAACTATCAACAAGACGATTGGTGTGGTTACCTACAACTTGTAGAATTTGCGTACAACAATGGATATCAGGAGACTATCAAAAACACACCCTTCTTTGCGAATTACGAAATCAACCCCGAATACGAAATGATCGGTTATCTCATTCAAGGAAAACGAAAGAAACCAGAAGAGAGGACTCAGTTACATGACTCATTAAGAAACGAGATGGGGGCCGCGCAATTACGACAAAAAGAATACTACAATCTACAGAGAAAACCTGATTCAAACTTACAGTCAGGAGATATGGTGTCGTTGTTGCCACGCAACATCAAGACCAAAAGACTATCGACAAAGTTGGACTACAAGAAAATTGGACCATTGAAAATCTTGGCAAAGATTGGGACAAGCACATATAAGCTGGCCTTACTACCTTCAAGGGCCATACACAACACATTCCACATCTCCCTCCTCGCACCCTACCAAGACAACCGATTTCCCTCTCAGATCAAAGGATACCCTCCTCCTATCCAGATAGAAGGAGAAGACGAATACGAACTCGACGAAATCATCGACTCTCAACTCCACTACAACAAGTTCGAATATCGAGCTAAGCGGAAAAGCTACTCACCCGAATACGCTAAAGTCTGGTATCCAGCAGAAACCTTCAACAATACAGAACACGCGGTTCAACGATTCCACCGGCACTACCCAGGAAAGCCCGGAGTGGATACACGTAACGAGCAACCGATCGTCATGCGCATCTCCCCCCGTCGTTAAACAAGAACGACGCCCGCACACTCCGGTGAGGGACACCTAGTACGTCGGCTGCAACGCTACCCCCACTAGCCCAGATTACACGGGTTCACCAGGATAGGAGATGGCACATGCCTCCATGAATTGGACGGACTGTTTTGACGATGGATGTCAAATCCACCTTGGTGAAAAACAAGGGTCAGGATTGTATCCACAATGCACCAGAAGATTGAGAAAACGAAGCGTCGCCCACGATCACAATTGGCGACGGGAGATCGAAGCGAACCCATGAGAGGAATGGGCCCCCCAACAACCTCGTCAGCGAAGGGCCATAAGGGCCCATGAAGACATCACGAACTGTGAGAACTATTTTAACGACAAGTGGAGCGAACACCGGTAGGAAAAGATGGACGCCGGATACTACCCCAGACATGTAGGAGAAAGAGGGGCCCAGTTGAGGAACGAGAGGAGGGAACAAAGGAAGAGCAAAGCTGTCAGGACATGGCTAGGGAGGGAGGGGAGCGAGAAAACAATTCTGGACGTGGAAATCATGGAAGGCCAAATCGCGGACCTTAGAACCCAACTCGAGCGCGCCACCATTAGCAAAAATAATACTCGGCGCCTGGTGCGCCCAGTGCGTCTGGCGCATCTAGCGCACATAACGTCAATCGAGAATCAAGACGCAACTACTAGTTCCGCACACTCAGGGCGCACCTGGCGCAAGACTTTATCTCCCTGAACGCACCTGGCGCAACATCTAATCTTCCTCAACGCACCTGGCGCAACACCTAATCTTCCTGAATGCACCGGGCGCAACACCACATCTTCTGGAAAAGAGTCCAGGATCCCCCCTTTACCCGCTCCTAACCTAGGTCACAATACTGATACATGATAAAACGTTTATTTAAATAGTCTATTATATTTCTAATTCTACTAGTCTAGCCAAGTGATCTAAATACAGGCGTCACCTTCCCAGCTTCCTCCGGGCACACCCTCCCCCGGCAGTGCTACAATAGAGACCACCTGCACAGAAGACAGCGAAATCCTGGGTTTTGATGCCACAGGTACGTACCTTATACCGGCGTGTAGCTGGCGTCGAGCCCAACAACCTCCCGCAAACAGAATTGGAATCCGTCAAGTAGTCGTGGAGTAATCTGCCATCGAGTAAAGTTCCGCCAGGGTTACTATAGAGACCCCCCTCTACAGAAGAGAGTGAATCCATGGGTATTGATCGCGTAGGGACGTACCTTATACCGGCGTGTAGCTGGCGTTGAGCCCAACAACCTCCCGCAAACGGAATTGGAATCCGTCAAGTGGCCGTGGAGTAATCTGCCATCGAGTAAAATTCCGCCAGCATGGTACCTCTACAGTGGACAGCGATATCCTGGGTTTTGATGCCACAGAGACGTATCTTATACCGGCATGTAGCTGGCGTCGAGCCTAACAATGTCCAGCAAACAGAATTGAAATCCGTCAAGCGGTCGTGGTTTAATCTGCCATCAGGTAAAATTCCGCCAGGGTTACTACCCAACACCCCCTCCACAGAAGACAGCGATTTCCTGGGTTTTGATGCGACAGTGACGTACCTCATACCGGTGTGTAGCTGGCGTCGAGCCTAACTACGTCCAACAAACAGAACTGAAATCCGTCAAGCGGTCGTGGAGTAATCTGCCATCGAGTAAAGTTCCGCCAGGGTTACTACCCAACACCCCCTCCACAGAAGACAGCGATTTCCTGGGTTTTGATGCCACAGAGACGTACCTTATACCGGCGTGTAGCTGGCGTTGAGCCCAACAACGTCCCGCAAACAGAACTGGATTCCGTCAAGTAGTCGTGGAGTAATCTGCCATCGAGTAAAATTCCGCCAGCATAGTACCTCCACAGTGGACAGCGAAATCCTGAGTTTTCCTGGGACAGGGACGTACCTTATACCGGCGTGTGGCTGGCGTCGAGCCCAACAACCTCCAACAAGCAGAATCAAGATCCGTCCGGCGGTTGTGGAGTAATTAGCCTTCGAATCCTGGAATCGGCAGCCCTATAACTCTATGAATTGTAGTCAGGTAGGAATGAATCCAATATCAGTGTGGAGCTGGCAACGAGCCCAAGATGATGCAGGTGTCAGATCCATAATCTGCGGAGTGGTAGTGGTGGAGTGTTCTGGGTAGGCCCGGGATGAGGGTGTTAGGTGTGATGAGAGGAAATTGCGGAGTCGCGTTGCGTCCAGTCTAGCATAAGTGCCTAAGTGTCGAGAAACCACAACAAAGTAGAGTCTGTCAGAGTTATCACTCGCTTTCACACTGGGGTGAGCTGGCATTTTCGCTCTCTGAAAGATCAAGTTCTGAAAATGGAACTTAGCTGTGGAGCCTGAATGTCTTTAGCGCAAAATTAAAATTAACAGGATGGTGGCTTTCTCACTTAGCGCCCAGACTAACCCAATTATTTTTGCCAAGGCTACCCCCTTCCCAGGGATGAGAATGCGATATGGGGAGATCTTCATAGGGTACTCTGTATGAGAGGGGAATGAATGGTGAATCAGGAGGTGCGATGGTGTTGTGTGCAGAGTCTGGAAGCATGAGAGGTAAGGTTCAGTAGCTACTAGCATCCAGATGTCAGTGTGGATGCAACTGTACATCCTGACGCACCTGGCGCAACTGAGTGCCGCAACCCACCACAGAACCCACCTGGCGTCACGGGCGCAAAGTTACCCACACCTAGCATCCTGACGCAACATCGGCGCACCAGACGCACAATAATTTTTTGCTGATGGCCCAAATCATTGTGGCAAAAGACAACGTCCTCGAACGACTCGACAAGGAAAAGGAAAAACTCCAACAAGCTTACAAGCGAGCCAAACACAGAATGCACCAGATCGGGGGTATGCGGTGGAAAGAAGGAGTCTAGCATTGAGGGACCGATGCAAGAGGGGGAAGGAAGCTAATGTCACAAACGGTGACTAAGCAAGGTAGACTGTCACATGATTAATAGTCCTTGGTCATCGGCTTGTTACTTTTCACGCTATGAGATCAGTTGACTCATAGGACTTTACATGACCACGCAATAGTGTGTCTTTAGTTTATTCTTTTTGGTTGATATTTAACATAATGCATGATTGTGGTCATGTGGTTTATGTATCTCGCACATGCCTCATAGTTATGAGTCATGGGTGTCACGGATGGGACCCCGTTAGGGCACATGAATGGTTTAAGGAGTTTTGATTGGTTGTGCAGCTCACTCGAACGGGTCCGCTAACGGATTTCACCCTATAACTCACCATGAGTCATGAGTGACGTGACGCAAGGGTATGAGTCATGCAGGGTCAGGGTTGAGGGAAGAACGCCTATATAAGTGCATCCTCGGGGCATGGGATTTGGGCCACGAAGGATCTCCTCTACACCTCCGGCCATTGAAAACTCAACACCATGAGCATTCATCGTCAACATCCACCCCCTCTCCCCTCTTCTGATGGCTCTTTTGCCTCGGAGGGTGACGCTACCACCACCCCTCTCCCCTCTGATTCCCTTGTGATCTTCCTGTTGCATTGGCAGCCTGGTTGTATGGGGTTTCACGGTTACTTTCTCCTCATTTCTCCGCACTTGGTTCGCTGCCTCGCTTGGCATTTGCACGGTCGGCAACTCCTTTCTTTCGTCAATAGTTCGGTCGCAGTCTTGGGTTATCGTCGAAGTAGTGGTCCCGGTGGCGCTGCTCCCTGGTATTGCACTATCTCCTTGGATTACTGCTCAGTACGGTCGGCATTGGCGAAAGGTCGTGATCTCGTTTCGGTCCTCCCTCCCTTGTACTTCTACCTGATTGGACACACCCCTCCCTTCCTTCACCTGGTCTTCGTCCCGTGGCTCGAGTAGAGCCAAAACACCCCCCACCCGGGTCGGTCGCCCCGGCATCCGGCCACCATTCCCCTCGCTTCCTCTAAGGACTCGTTGACTCCCGCGGCTAAACCCGCCAGACGTTCTACCATCAGCTCCGCGATCCGCTCTATATGGACCTGCTACTATTACCCTCGAGTATGGTAGTGTTCGATGATGGTTGCAGTTGGGGATCCTTAAAGGGATTCGCAGCGGATGTGCTTTCTCTGGTGCTTCCTCTACGGATTTGGGGTTTTTTGCTTTTTCTCACTGTTGGGTTTGTTTTGGGTTTTCGGTAGATGCTTTCTTTTGGTCGCGAGTTTCATTTATATTTTTGTTGTTGTTTTCAGCGCCCGGGCGCTGGGTGCGGGTTTTAGTCCAGGGGTTTTTTCTCCCACCGTTTCCACCGCCTCGACGATGGGTTGGACTGGGTGGAAGTTTGTTGCGGCCCTATCCATCGGGGATGCGTGCTACTTCTGTACTTATTGCTTCGGCCGTAGGCCTCAGCTAGAAACAAAATTTATAATAGGATTAAAAAAAAAAGAAAAAAGAAAAAAAAGGCATGGGATTTGGGCCATGAACCATCTCCACTAGACCTCCGGCGATTCAAATCTCAACACGATGAGAATTCATGGTCAACATCCACTCCTGCACTCTCGGTGAGCTGCACCCTCCCCCTCCTACCCTAATTCCCTTATCATGTTCGTGGGCCTTGGCATCCTTGGTTCCAGGGGTCATTTGGCTCTACTCCCTCCTTCTCCGTACTTGTTTCGCTGTCTCGCTTAACATTTACACGGTCGGCAACCCCTTTCTTTCGTCTATGAATAGATCGCAATCTCGGGTTATCATCGAAGTAGTGGCCCTGGAGGTTCTGCTCCCGGGTATTGTACTATCTTCTTGGATCACTGTTCGGTACGGTCGGCATCGTCGAAAAGTGCTGATCTCGTTTCGGTCCTCCCTCCCTCGTACTTCTACTATATTGGGCACACTGTTACAATGCTCTCCTCTCCGGGTGATACTTGTAGCAGGTAACCAATAGTATTCTAACGATCACTTCTTCTTAGCCCGATAGCTGTTGTGATAGCTGAGTCCGTTGACTTCAAGCTAGCAACCTTGACCGCTAGGCTCATATAAGACAGTCGTGTCATGGTTCCCAGAAGTATGATAGATAAAGATCTTTGTATTGAAAGTATAGTGTATGAAAGAACTTAGATAGTTGCGTGAAGAACCCAAATCCCATGCCTTTTTCTTTTTTTTTTTTTGTTTCATGTGCTTTGTTTTATTCGTCATCTAGGTACAAAGACTACGTGCAGCGCTAGCTATGGTAAAGAAAAACCTCCGTGAACCCACCGGCTCCAGGGAAAAAGCCATCAACCCAAGTCTCTCTGGTCTGAGACCAACCGCACACCAGCCACGCAAAATAAGAAATCAAACTCCGACTAGAGGGGCGGAATAAGAAACATCAAATAAATACATGGGGAGGAATCAACAGGAAAACCCTTGCCGTAGACACCTGACA
>Ga0307507_10006210_pt1 | contig 18600 bp, 19 predicted proteins | sample 7_EM_MG_FD_207223 | JGI IMG/M metagenome (GOLD analysis project Ga0307507, IMG submission 207223) | Populus trichocarpa ectomycorrhiza microbial communities from riparian zone in the Pacific Northwest, United States - 7_EM | ecosystem: Host-associated > Plants > Roots > Unclassified | place... | reverse complement strand
CTCGAATACCCAAGGAAATACTGCATGTACATGTTCTCCGCTATCTGAGAAACGGTTTCCCGGTCATCCAGGTTACACATATGTTTGATGATCAGTGACCCGATTACAATCCGAGGGCTTATCGGCGTTCTGCCGGTACGGCTTACACCGACCTGCCGGGTATAAATATTGCAGATATCATCCCAGGGGATCTTACTTGCCAAAACAACCCACCGGTTCGTCCGGCGCAGTTGCTGTGAGAAGGGAGTCTCGAAACCCGACAGCACTAACTGCGACGGGCTGACGAAATTCGGTGCCGATGCACGCCTTTTTGAACCCTTTTGCATATTTCCTTGCACTTGATCCGGCGAATTCCACCATAACACCCTGGATTTCAAAATAGTTTAGGTTAATCAGCAGACCCTAAGTAAGCATTGGCTTTAAACATTTTTTTATTAGCACATATAAACATCTTTTTCAGGTTTATATATGCTATTTTTATTGGCGCTACAATCAGTTTAAACAATTATGAAACACGTACCCAACCTGCCTCATTTTATCATATTATTACTCGTGCTTGCCTTTTTAGGGGGTACAGGTGCCAATGCACAGAATATAAAGACCTCCGGCCAGATAAACTTTATCGAAAACTCCCTCAGCGAAGCTATTAAACAGGCCACTGCCAAAAACAAATACATTTTTGTTGATGCCTACGCCAGTTGGTGCGGCCCTTGCAAAATGTTAAAGGCAACCACTTTTAAAAACAGTAAGGTGGCCGAGTTTTATAACAGCAACTTTATAAACGTTGCCATTGATATGGAAAAAGGCGATGGCCCGCAACTTGCATCGGCCTGGGGGTTGCGGGCCTACCCTACTCTTATTATACTCAACTCAAAAGGCAAAGTTGTTTATGGTACAGTAGGCTTCATAAAACCCGATGACCTGATTAAGTTTGGTGTACAGGGCCTCAATAAATAAACGAACCCGCCAACGGCGCCAGTAGCTGGGCTATACTTAATTGCTCATCGAATAAAACGCGGCTGCAACAGCATGTTTGTAAAAAAGCGACTTTAAAATTTGCAGGGTGGTGTAATCAATTGTAGTTAAAATAACGCGATTAGGGTTGTTTTAAATGAAAAAGACCGAAAGAACTCTCGCAGTTTTTTCGGCCCTACATCTACCTATGAAAAACAACCCTTTGAGAAGGGTATAATCCTTATACTCAAATGCAATGCCAAATATTAAAAGGGCTTAAAATATATTAAATATCGCTTTTTATTTAATTGCTTTCGCGCTTTGTAGAAATACTTCCCCTAAATATGTAGATATTTTACTCAATACGCTGGTAAATAAGTTACTATGCCTGCCTTAAAAATGCAAAGCAGGGCGTACACTATTTTAATATAAATGAACATTACAGAAACCTTAAACCACAAACATTGTTAAGTTTTTTATGGACCATAACGTTTATCTATTGGCAACCGACCCTAAAAATCCCTGCCGGGATATTATTCATTCAAGGGATACCCGTTTGAAGGTTAGGGTATTTTGCCTCGAGGAAAGAGGTTTTAGTCCTGATGATAATGAAATCCAGTTATACGGGTATGCCAACGGTAAACTATATGCGTTTGAAACCATAAATATAGCAGCCGACGATGCTCTTGATCTGGTAGATGCCATACAATGGTATGCTGAATACGTTGAAGATCCGGGGATGGAAATATTCCCCGAAGATCCCAGGCCCGGGGCAATATACAGCGATGCAAAGTCGAATTAAGTAGCCCTGAAAAATATAACACACTAAACTATAGCATCTTAAAATAAATTGTAAAATATTTTTTGAAGAATAGATCAAAGCTTCTATATTTGCAGACCCAAACGCAAGGGGGGGGGGTGATTGAAAAATCAACATAAAGCAAAAAGGGAGTTTAGCTCAGCTGGTTCAGAGCATCTGCCTTACAAGCAGAGGGTCACTGGTTCGAACCCAGTAACTCCCACTTAATAAAGCCTCTTAGAGATAATCTAAGGGGTTTTTTGTTGCCTCTAACTTTCCTGCCTTTCAATGTGCGTGCAAATTGTTTGCAAATTTTGCAGCAACCAAACCGGGTCAACCGGATCAGTCTGAAAAGTTGGGGGATAATAAAGTCAAGCATATATTTTAGCAAGTCTGAAGAGGAAAAAAATCTCAAGTTGCTAAAAAGACGCAAACTCCTCCCGGTATAAAAAATATAGTATTAGTACATGGGGCATTTGTTGATGGATCAGGTTGGAAGCCGGTTTATAACATTTTGGTTAAGAAAGGCTGCAACGTTAGCATTGTGCAGCATCCTTTAACATCTTTCGCAAATGATGTAGCGCCGTAAAACGAATTCTGGCTATGCAAAACGGGCCATGCATACTGGTCGGTCACAGCTATGGCGGTGCTATCATTACCGAGGCCGGTGATGATCCCCATGTGGCAGAACTGGTTTATATTGCGGCATATAAGTCACTTCAGAAAGCTGCAGATGGCTTTGATTATGTAGCAATCGATAAGTTTTATCAGGATTTCGCAGCGGATTTGCCAAAAGCCAGGCAGAATTCACGGCGAATTCATAAATGCCGGCAGTTGATGCCGTATTTCATGCCATGATTCAGCATTCTGCATGGAAAACGAAACCAAGCTGGTACATAGTTGCTAAATCCGACCGGATAATTAACCCGGATTTGGAGCGAATGTATGCTAAGTGTGCACATAGTTTCAAAGTATGCAAGTCACTCCGTTTTTGAATCACATCCCGAGGATGTTGCTGAGTTGATTATTAAAGCTGTGCAAACGCCCCATCTAAAGGATATCCATATAACCAGCACCTACACATATTGATTTGATGTCATATAGAAAGTTCGGCTTATCGTTTACTCCTTTAACGGCCAGGTTAATGTATTAATTGATTTTGGTGAAAGATTTACATTTACCGACTTCCCGTTGGAGGTAATTTTGACACTCTTACTTTTATCATCCGAATTCATAATCATAATTACCATATTCCCGTTAGGATCAAGAAATGCAAGATGATTTTTTCCGGCGGAAGTATTTAAAAGATATGATCCTGGTATTACAAAATGGCTGAGATGTTTCATCAAATAAAATTCAGGATTATATTTTATTTCTCCAGTATGCTTATTTACAGATATAAGTGCATTCTGAACCCATCCCCAGGTACTCCTTCCTGTTTCGTCAAGTACCATATTCCAATACATGTAGCTGCTTGCGCCATTGGATATATAATGATCGATTAACGACCAGGTGTACTCTGCTGATCGCCAGTTATTTTCGCCATTTCCACATTCAGATTCGGTTTGCATTATCGGCATAGATGAAAATTCGTTGTGAATTACTTTAATCTGTTGTTTCGCATCCCATTGAAATCCAATCCCACGGATAAATGATGCTGCATCTTTATTATTTAGCACTGTTCTGGTGTAATTCGGATCGGCTGTATTAACCGTACCGAGCCAGATTTCTGTAGCTATCTGATCGGATTTAAATCTCGGACCAAGGTACTTGCCAATAAAATACGACAAATCTTCCGGTCGCCAGGTGCAGCTTGGCCATTGCGGTGCATACACTATTTCATTTTGGACACATAACCGCTTAATATCGACACCTTCATTTTGATAGGCCTGGACAAATTTGGATAAATAAAGACTATACGCATTTAAATAATCATCCTGCATTTTAAATGCTGTTGCATTATTGCCTATATGCCTGCCCTGACCCATGTCAGAAGCGTATTTATCACTTCCACCATTATTCATCGAATAGTGCTCATTCACTTTCATCCAAGCCGGAGGGCTCCAGGGAGAAGCCCATATTTTTAATTCCGGCTCAAACTTAAGTGCAGCTTTAATGTAGGGTATTAAAATATATCGATCCCTGTCAATGTTAAAATTTCGCATTTTAAAATCGTTAGGAACATCGTTGAAGGAATAATAACTAAGTGAATAATCATTTGAGGCTACCGGAATTCTGCAAAGGGTAAAATTTGCCGCCTCCTTTAAAAACAACGTTTTGAGAATTTCATCTCTTTTATTTTGCGAAAGCGTAAGTAATGCTTCCCAGCCAAGTTCATTAAAACAGGCGCCAAAACCCTCCATTTTTTGAAGTTTTTGATCTGGATAAATGACAATATCGGAATGAGCAGTGTCATTTTTGTTCAAACTTAAATTTGAATTTTCAACCCAATGTTTGTCGGTAGTTGTATAAGTCCAATGTATTTGCTGGGCATGGGCATTTTGCCACATAATAATAATGGGAATAAATAAAATATATTTTAGCTTCATAACTGTTACAAAAAATTGATGAAATCAGATTGAAAAATTTAATCGTTATGATTTAGCCGGGCAATAAAATATAGCTATGCAAGACTTATTGCTGCTATAAATACCGTTTCAAATCAAGACAATCAGGGCAGGCAATTTGCCCGCCCTGATTGTTGATTAATTAATTGTTCAAGAATTGAATTAGTATCCCGGGTTTTGTTTCAATTTTGGATTTTGCGCCAATACAGGTTGAGGTATCGGATTTAAATACATTCTTTGAGTAAACGTATGAGGATGATTCAATGGAATAACCGCATATACCCATGATCCCTTGTTATTGCTTGGAGATGAGTTGGTAATTTGCATGGCATGCTTGTCTGCATTCATTACTGTACTTGCGGTTTTCCACCTTATTATATCATCAAAACGCTTATTTTCAAAGCAAAGCTCAACCCGTCTTTCCTGTTGAATAGCGGTGCGCATCTGATCCTGAGACAGTCCTGCTGCCAGAGCCGGTATTCCGGCACGGGTCCTGATCCGGTTAATGGCATCGTAAACAGATGCATCGGGGCCAGAGGCCTCATTTTGCGCTTCAGCGTAGCCAAGTAAAACCTCGGCGTAACGGAAAAAGATATAGTTTGCCCCGCTCGAGCTACCCGGCCTTACTCCCGGATCCAGCTTTTTCTTGAAGTAATAAGCCGTATTGCTTACATCATTTGTGCCGAAATCAATTTGATTCTGTGATGGGTGTACCTTATCTATCCGGGTAAAAATAGTATCTGTTTTGGGCATCCAGTCCTGTTTATAAGGAGCGCCGTCATAAACAATCCAGTCATAAAAGCGCGGTTCCCGGCCTACGTACGGATGCTGAGGATCGTAACCGGAAGCGGGATCAGTAATGGCTTTTCCATTCGCCATAAAAAACTGATCTACAAGTTCCTGAGTAGGATCATAATTTCCCCAGGTATAATACGCCCCCAGAATATATACCGGGCCGCCATACTGGTTAAAATTGTTTCCGATGATGTTTGCAACATACTGCCTGTCAAAAATCACTTCATTATTATATTTATTTGTAGGGTACCAAATAGCCGTAGGGTCTGAAAACAGCCCGTAAGAGCCACCATAATTATTCATAAAAGCTTTAAAGCTGGCAGCAGCATCAGCCCAGCGGTTAGGCTGATAATTGTTAAAGCCCGCAACATGATTTGGATCGGAGCCAACCGCGGGTACAGCACTGTTGAATGCCGGGCTGGCAGCCCATAACTGTAGCCATCCTTTTAACATTAAAGCCGAGCCTAACGTAGCCCTGCCCGCATCCTGGTTACCCTGGGAGTATTTAGCCGGAAGAAAGCCGTTTTTTACCACCGTATCAAGTGTAGCGACCAAAAAGTTAAAGGTATTTTCATATGTGCTGCGAGGTTTGTATAGCGCAGTACTATCCATAGTACGGGTTTGAGGCTCGGTAATAATTGGCACTCCGCCTAACCGCTGAAAAAGCAGGCTATAATAAAATGCCCGAAGAAACCTCACCTCATCTATCCTTTTATTATACCATGCTGAGGAGAAATTAGATTTGTAAAGATTTACCCGCTGAATAAATGTATTACATTTTCTGATAGTTATATAAGCATCCCGCCAATTGGCGCGGCTTATAGCTGCAGGGCCGGCAGAATCACCGAACCAGCCATAATAATCTGCAGCGGGGTCAATAATCCCTTGTTTAAAATTCCACGACGCCCAATAAATTCCGCCGTCATTATCATCTGTAAAATTGTCCAGGTTCTCGGGCGAGTTATATATATCCGGCAGGTTGTTATAAACATCATTCAGAAAAATATCTGCATTTCCTTCAGAAGTCCATTGTGTGGCATCGGTAAGCAGTGCCTTATTCGTATTATTCAATATGTCTTTTTTGCAACTTGTCGCTGCAACTAACAACATTGCTATGCACAATGATTTTTTGATATAATTTAATGTCTTTTCCATTGTCTTTTAAAATGTAACGTTCAATCCTAAAATAAATACCTTTTGCAGCGGATACGATTCCTCCCCGTTTGAATAACCTATCTCTGGGTCCTCAAAATTCAATTTGCTAAATGTTACAATATTCTGGCCCGTTGCGTAAATTCTTAGTTTACGAATGCCCATGCGCTGCGTTATTGAAGAAGGTAATGTATAGCCAATATTTGCAGTTTTTAATCTCAGGTAACTATCGTTAACAATCCAGAAACTTGAAAACTGGCCGTTGTTGGATGTTGGGGATGGCTCAACTCTTGGATAAAGTGCGTTTTGATTGCCTGGTGTCCACCGGTTGTTGAAATATTGGTAAGATACGTTGCTGTTATTGCTGCTAAAAGGAATAGTTTGAAATCCCTGCGTGTTAATAGACATTATTGCCGAACCCTGGAACAAGGCAGAGATATCAAATCCTTTCCAGGAAACGGTAGTTGTAAATCCATATGTGATTGCCGGGTAAACAGGGTTGCCAACTACAGTAAGATCCTGAGAATCGATTTTTCCATCATGGTTAAGATCTGCATATTTTATATCGCCCGGGTGCAGGGTTCCAAACTGTGTAACGTTATAGCCATCAGCGGCATTAATTACATTGTCATGATTTATATCATCCGCTTGGGTAAAAAGTCCGTTTGCCTGGTATCCGAACATTGTATTTAACTGCCTGCCCGTTACCCGGCGGTTGGGATTGTTATACGTTGCCGGCGACTCAAAAACCTGTACAAGCTTATTTTTAGAATAGCTAAAATTGCCGTTTAAGCCCAGGTTTATGCCATTGCTAAATTGGTGCTGAGATCCGATAGTCAGATCCAAACCACGGTTTTGCATAATACCGGCGTTTTGCTGAGACAACGCTATACCATACTCAACCGGCACAGTAACAGTTGGAGGCAGCAGCATATCTGTTCTTTTTTCCCAGAAATAATCGGCCTCAATTTTTAACAGCCCTTGCCATAAATCGGCCTCAAATCCCAGATTTTTTTTAATTGAGGTTTCCCAGGTTATATCAACATTGGCTTCCCGCGCCTGATAAGCACCCTGAACCGTAGTGCCGGTTCCAAACGCATACGAGTTTCCGTATAGTGAATAGCCGCTCAGATATTGAAAAGCGCCAGCGGCGAGGCTCCCCGATTTTCCCCAGGAGCCACGTATCTTCAAATAATCAACTACGTTGTTTGCCGGGAAAAACTTTTCTTTAGACAGAATCCAGCCTCCGGAAATTGCCGGGAAATAGGCATATCTTTTTCCGGGCGCAAAGTAATAATGACCATCGTAACGTCCTGCACCTTCTAACATATATTTTCCGTCGTATATATAATCCAAACGGTAAACATAACCTACCTGGCTGCCGGTAGCCGAGCCGCCGCCATTGTCGAAATTGTTTTTATCAGAACTGCCTAAACTTAATTCATCTATATTAAGAGCAAAATTGTTCCGCGATGCGCCAAAACTCAACTGCTTGTTGTTGGTTTCTTCGGCAACTATTAATGCGGAGATATCACTTTTCCCGAATGTATTATGATAATTAAGGTATCCCTGGTAGGAAAAAATTGCATTTTGCCAATAATTCTCGTAAAGCGAAGTAAAAGTGGTTGCAGTTGCTTCGGAGGTTGAGATTTGTTTGGTATAAGTATAAGGTATGGTATTGGTATTTTGAGTATAGTAATAGTACGGCTGGTGCCAGCCTTTTTCTACATAGCTGGTTGGGTCATAGCTAAATACCCCTTTAATACTTAAACCCGGCAAAAAGTTGAGCTTTTGTTCGATTCCGATAGAGCTTAACAATGTGTTTTGGTTTTTACGGTAATAACCGCCTGAATTAAGCACCGCAGCCGGCGAGTTTCCTGCCGATTGGCCGGGATATCCATTGGAATAATAAAGTGGCGCTGTTGGTAAATATTTCAGCATCCCCCTTATGAATTGATGCATAGATGTTCCGGGATCAATACTATTTGTACTTTCCATTGCACCATTTAATGATAATGATACTGCCGTTGTAGGCGTTGCATTAACATCTAAATTAATATTGTAGTTATATCTCCTGTAGCTTATCGGCGAGAACATGCCCTGCTGATCAAAAACGCCTACACCAGCAAAATATTTAACATCCTTTGTACCACCCGAAAGCTGCAGGTTTACCGCCCTTTCCGGTGCATTTTTCTTTGGGATCTTGCTTGCAGCATTACTGTTGGCGTAGAAATTCGGATTCCGGCTGTTGAGTACCGGATAATTGTTAATCAGCGTATCGGCGAAGGGCAAATTCGTGCCTGTTGGCGTACGATTAAGATAGGCCTCGTTAACAAGGCGCATGTAATCCTGGGCGTTTAGCATTTTAGGCATATACGTGGGGTTTTGCACTCCTGTATATGAATTTAAAGACAAGGTGGGGACACCTATTTGCCCTCTTTTGGTTGTTATCAATATAACTCCGTTTGCGCCCGCAAGGCCGTAAGGTGCAACAGCAGCAGCATCCTTAAGCACTGATACTGTAGCAATGGTGTTAGGGTCAATTTCGTTTATATTGTTTCTGATTACCCCATCAACAACAATCAGGGGGTTATTATTTCCTTTGGTGCCTATACCTCTTACGTGCAAATCGGGGTTGTCATAACCGGGCTGTCCTCCGTTGGGGCGCATACTGATACCTGCTACCCGCCCGGCCAAAGCATTAGTTATGTTACCCACCGGAGCCGTGGCAAGTACCGAACCTTTAACAGTTGAAATTGCGGATATAACAGCGTTTTTTTTCTGGATACCATAGCCAACAACTACAACTTCATTTAATGCCCTGGTATCTTCTGCAAGTATTATATCAATAGTTGTCCGGTTGGCAATTGCCACTTCCTGTGTAACAAACCCTGTATAGCTAAACACCAGGATATCGGAGTTATTTGGCGATTTGATAGCATATTTACCATCAATACCGCTAACTACACCAACTGATGCTCCTTTAAGCTTTATAACTACTCCCGGCATAGGCTGGCCTTTTTGATCTGTTACCCGCCCCGTTATGGTAATATCCTTTATGTCTTTAACCAATGAAACCATCTTTTCATTTTGTAGCTGATCCGTCTCTTTTAAAGCAATTGTTTTTTGAATTATTGTATAACTAATTGGTATTCCGCTGAGACATTGGTCAAGCACATTGCCGATAGTTTGCTTTTCGACACTAATATTTAAGGTTTTGGTTTTAAGGATATCAAGCTTGTCATCATATATAAAATGGTATCCGCTTTGGTTTTCTATCAGTAATAAAACTTTTTCTATGGATACATTCTTTTCATGAAGAGTTATCAGCTGAGCATAGCTTTTTGCACTTACCTGCGCAAGCCCTGCAATCAATATGATAATGGTTAGTTTCATAATTAGAAAAATTTTGGACATAGTGCGCCATGACGCTTCCGCGCACTTTAATTTAATTTTCATAATTTTGGTTAGTTTGGGTTAAACGTTAGATTTAAATTCGTTACTTCTGATGATTGGGTACCCAGATATTGGCCGGGAAAGTGTTAGAGCACCTCCCGGTTTTTTTCTGCTTAATATTTCGATGGCATAGCTACAATGAATAAACTTTATTCAATATCATTTTATGCATCATATAAAGGGCACCCGTTTTTAGGTGGTAATTCGTATTTTTTTCTCCATAATTTGTTTTAAAGTGAATAATTGGTTGTTTATTATTAGCTTGTTACATGGGCATTAAACAGATTGGCCTTCTCATGAGCCAGCCTTAGCCTAATCAATAACAATAACGGTTTTTCCTTCTATCCGGAGTTTGATTCCCTCAAATTGCAATATTCCTAACAATCCCGAAATGTCTACATTACGTGACATTCTTCCGGTAAGCTTTGTACCTGGAATTTTGCCACTATATTTAACATCAATATCATACCATCGCGATACCTTAAGCATAATTTCTTCAATACCGGCTTTTTTGAAATCAAATAATCCATTCTTCCAGGCAATCTCCATTCCTACGTCTGCATCTTTTTTTACCGTTAACAGCCCTTTGTTATTTAAAACAGCCTGTTCGCCAGGTTTCAGTATAGCGGCCGCAGTGCCACTTTTTATTTTCACAGCGCCTTCAAGCAGGGTAGTTTTAATTTCAGGATCATCATCATAAGCCGAAATATTAAAATGCGTACCCAATACCTGTACTTCGGTTTTGGTTGTTCTTACAATAAAAGGCATAGCTGCATTTTGGCTCACTTCAAAATAGCCCTGTCCGGTCAATTCTACTTTACGTTCATTTCCCTTAAAGGTTACGGGATATTTCAGGGAAGAGGCCGCATCCAGCCAAACATGAGATCCATCGGGAAGTATTACCTGGAATTGTTCGCTTCTTTTTGTAGTTAAGGTGTTATATTGTAGCGCCTGCTCATCGCCGCCGCCATCTGCCGCAACGGTGTAAATAATCTCGCCCTGCTTCGTCTTACTTATTTTAACTCCGGCTTCACTGGCCAGCTGACCATGGAGAGCATCGGTTAGTATTATTTTTTTTCCGTTTGCAAGCGTTAATGTGGCTTTGTTGCTGCCTGGCTTAATAATATGGGTATAAGTATTTTCTTTTTGCCGGTTATCCTGATTGCGTACAAAAAACCATCCTGCACCCAAAGCAACAAATACCAAAGCAGCCACCCCCGATAACCACCGGTAAGGAATTAGGCGCCTATTGCCATTGTTTTTTAGTTCAGTATTTTCCTGCTGGGTTGTCCGGGAATTAATAGCGTTAAAAACCAATTGCCTCGCTTCGTCATTTACCTCTGCAAAAGCAGGTTCTTTAAAAGCGTTTTTAAGCAAATCATCAAATAATACCCGATAGCGGTCATCCTGAATAGCTCCCTGTAGCTCCAAAAGATCTTCAGACGGAATGCCATCGTTTAGGTATTGTTCAAATAAGGCCTTAAATCTTTCTTCGTTCATCTTATTGGCTTATAGCGTACCCCTTGCGGCATGCATTAATCAGGGCATTCTGATACTAAAGACGGAAAAGGGGGGAAGGGTAAGACAAGAAATTGTTTATTTATTTTGATATACCGTACAAAATAGCTCCGGCAGCCAAAATAATAGCAGTATTATCCGTGTGTAAGGCCATAAATTTGCGGATATCCTGCAAAGCCCGCACCACATAAGTTTTGGAGGATACTACCGAGATATTTAGTTGTTTGGCAATTTGCTCATGGGTAAGGCCGTGAACCCGGCTCAGCACAAATACATCTTTTATTTTTCCCGGCAATTGATCGATAGCGGATTTAAGCGTATTCTCCAGTTCGTTATACTCCAACTTTTCATGCGGACTAATCGCACTGTCTTCAAAATAATCAATCAGGGCTTCAATGTTTTCGGTATCGAAAACCTTTTTCCGCAGAAAATCAAGAATGACATTGCGCGATAAAATATAGACGTAGGCATCTTCTTCCTTTACTTCGGTTAGCTTGTGTCTGTTTTCCCAAAGCTTAATGAAAATATCCTGTGCCAAATCCTGTGCCTTTTCGGGCGATTTAGTCAACCTTAAACCAGTGCCGTAAACTTGTGGCCAATGGTGATTAAAGAATAAAGCAAAAGCCTGCTGATCACCAAGCGCTACCCTTGCGCATATATACTGCTGATCATATAGTGGCTTTACCTGCAAAGTGTCGGTTATCTAATTGGTGTTTAAATTTACGCAATAACACACAAATGTGTAAATTATTTCAAGAATACGGCAGTTTGGCTAAATTATTCTGGTTTAGTTTATTGTTACCGGTTTCTCGCCAACTCGATTGTAAACCTATGCTTAGCCATCCTATTCTTTGTTTCACATTCATTTAGTTGCGTAAAACAAGTTGAAAAATCCTGTATCAGCCTAAACACGCCGGGGGCTTTTGCCACGGGCTTTAGGTTCGGCAAATAGCAATTGGATAATAATAAGAAATGGCCTGCAGCGCCATGAACAATGCGCTGCCGCATCGCAAAAATCCGGCAATGTTCAATTCAAACACCGAACAAGCCTTTCTGGGTTCTGTTTGGTTAGGGATAACGAATCGTTATTTAAAATCTGCTCCAACAGTAATGGGTTTCCATTGCTCCAGTTCATCGGACATATCGACCAGCTTTTTTGAAGCACGCTCATAAGCATCATTCCCGAGGAACAGGTGCATTGGCGGCTCAGTACGCTCAGCTAATTCCATCAATATTTCGGCCGCACGGTCCGGGTTGCCGGCTTGCTTTCCGTCTGAAGACAGGTAACGTTCCTGTGCTTTTTTTACTGCTTCATAACCCTCAATTTTACTGGCGATCAGCGCAAGTGAGTTTTGGGTTAAAAAACCAGTCCGGAAACCCGATGGCTCAACTACAGTAACCTTAATTCCAAATTCCTTAACATCCAGCGCGATCACTTCAGAAAAAGCGGATACCGCGGCTTTGGTCGCCGAATAAACAGCCCATCCCGGAGCACCCACAAAACCAGCCACCGAACCCATATTAATAATGTACCCCGATTTTTGCCTGCGCATTACCGGCAGGACGCTCTTTACCACATCTATTGTTGCAAATACGTTAACATTAAAAATATTCCTGATGTCCTGCTCCGCTGTTTCTTCCAGGGTTCCCGCCATTCCGTAACCCGCGTTGTTAACCACCACGTCTATCCGTCCGAATGTTCCCAGCGTTTGCCTTATGGATTCATCAATACAATCCAGGTTGTTCAAGTCCACAACCAGTGGAAGAAAGCGGTCCTTGTCTATCAAGCCAACTGCCTGGCTCAGCGTATGTGCATCTCGGGAGGTTGCCGCAACCCTGTAGCCGTTTTCAAGCAGTTTTTTTACGAGGATTAGTCCCAGTCCCTGGGAAGCCCCCGTTACATACCATACCTTTGAAGTGTTCATGATATTATGTTTTTATAGCGTTTTGTTCAAACATGCTTTCTTATTTCTGCCCCTGCCATTTTTTACCGGGCAGTAGCAACTACAGCTGCCTGATAAAGAGGCATTAAAATTCACCGTTATTGGTAATAAACACTTAAAGTAACAGGCACACTCAGCGCTTTGGATACAATACAACTGGCTTTAGCGCCTTCTGCAACTTCCTGGAAAGCTTCGGCAGATAATCCGTCGATCAATGATGCTGTCAAATTCAAATGAATGCCGGTAACCATAAGGTTGGCCATATCCAAATCAAGAGTAGCTTCGGTGTTCAAGTCGTTGGCTATAAAGCCCGCGCGTTCAAGGTTTGCACTTACCGACATGGTAAAACAGCCTGCGTGTGCTGCAGCTATCAATTCTTCGGGGTTGGTACCGATACCCGACTCGAATCGTATTTTAAACGAATATGGTGTTTGGTTAAGGATAGTGCTTTGAGAAGATACATCTCCTTTACCCTCTTTAAGGTTACCGTTTCAATGAGCTTTTGCTGTACGTTTCATGTTGTTTGCTTTTATTGTTTTAAAATTTATGAATTTAGATAGTAATTTCCCGACACGCAGTTAACAAATACTGCATGTTACATTAGTAGTTCCCAATTAATAGTATAGATTGCTTTTTCCTGTTTCAGGTTTTTAAATAGTCAAAGAAGGCCGTGGTTTCTTCCAGTATAGACTTCATTAGCTCGCTGGCTTTTGTATGTTTCAGCACAGGCGCTATCTGGCCGCCCCAGAATAAGATCATATCCCATTTTTCCTGCTCGATGGCGGCTTTTCTTAAGTGCGACATGAATTGTGTTTGCAACGGAAACGACAGAAAGCCTTTTTCTTTGTGGATCAGATCATTTGCAATACGACTGGTTATTCCTCTGCCGAGTCTCCCGGTAAATGCCCGTGTCAGAGTGGTGTACTTTGCTGCATCTGAAAACAGCATTTGCCGATGAATAGCTGTAACATTGGATTCGTCGCAGGCGAGGAAAGCGGTACCAATCTGCACCGCGTCTGCGTCGAGTGCCAATGCCGCTGCTACGCCTTTTCCGTTAGCGATGCCGCCAGCGGCGATAACCGGGGTCTTTACCTTTTCTTTGATCAACTGAAGCAATACAAACGTACCTATGGTTGATGATTCTGCTGGTGCCAAAAACGAGGGGCGATGCCCTCCCGCTTCAAAACCTGAAGCAACGATCAGATCAACCCCCGCGTTTTCCAAAACAATAGCTTCATCTGGTGTGGTTGCTGCCCCTGCCGTAATAATACCAAGCCTGCGGCATTGTTCCAGAATAGTGTCAGATGGGATACCAAACATAAAGCTAAATACCGGTGGTCTCTGATGCAGAATTACCTCAACCTGGTTTTCAAAACGAGACTTAAACGGTGCAGGTTTTTCAGGCAACGCAATTCCCAACTCATCAAAATAAGGCTTGAATAAAGTTTGGGTATGTTTAAACTGCTCGTCCGAAACGGTACGATCCGGGGCATCTCCATCCGAAACCCAGAGGTTGATATTATATGGCCTATTGGTGGCCGCTTTAATCTGCTCATCTGCTTCGATAATTTCCTGCGGACTTAACGTATAGGCACCGTAGCCCCCAAGCCCCCCGGCATTGGATACTATTGATACCAACTCAACAGAAGACAGATTGCCACCGAACGGCCCTTGCAGGATAGGGTATTGAATACCCAGTATCTCAGATGCTTTAGTTTGGTACCACATAATGCTAAAATTTACTTGGCCACGTCTGTAATCATCTTATTAACGATAACCCAGCGGTTGTCTATTTTATGAAATGAAAGAAACTCGTCATAATTAAATTCGTACATTTTAACGTGTACTTTGGCAACCGCTATGGAGTTAACCACATCAATAGAAATGATTGTTCCTTTAAAAGGTTTGCCAGAGTCTTTCGGGCTTTGGCGGTGAGCAACACCATCAAGGTACTGATGGAGTGTTTTGACATATGGCCCGCCCTTTATATCCCCGAACAATAGAGTGCCGGGATTTAAAATATGGGCCAATGTGTTAACATCCCCCTCGTAAATTCCTTTAAAATAGTAATCTTCCAGTGCCTGGGTAATTACTAATGAATCTTGTATTGTTTCCATTTTCTTTAAATTTTGTGCTTTTAAGCCCAGCAGTGTACAGGACAAAAAAACGGCCAATAACAGCGTTTTCATATTAACCCAGGTTGCGCCCGGCCCCAATACCGCCGTCTACGTTGATGATGGCGCCGGTAATGAAGTTGCTCTTAGCAACCGCATAAACCATTTCTGCAATATCTTCCACTTCGCCTACCCGGTTCAGTAGGTGTAAACCTGCGGTTTGATCGGCCTTATCACCGTGCATAGGGGTGCGAATTGTGCCCGGCCCAATTGTATTCACCCTGATGTTATCTTTTCCAAACTCGCCTGCCAGCTGTATGGTAAGCGCTTGTATTGCGCCCTTTGATGCCATTTGTGCAGTAATGGGTACTCCTGCAAGTGCGTGGTTGACCAGGGGTGTGCCAATATTGATTACTACGCCATTTTGCTGTTCCAGCATTTGCGGAATAATGGCTTGGGTGGTGAAGTAAGTGCCTTTCAGGTTGGTGTTCAAAAAGCGGTCGAGGTAAGCTTCGTCCACTTCGAGGAAAGGTTTGGTTTCAAATATGCCGGCGTTGTTCACCAGAACGTCTGCCGAACCAAATTTTTCAATGGCAACCGCTACAAGTTTATCACCAGTTCTTTTATCGCTTACATCTCCGGCAACCATGGCCAGGTTTTCGCCGGCGCCCAGTTCCTGGTAAACCTGTTCAAGTTTATCAGCCGTTAACGAGTTGATAACTACATTATCCCCGTTTGCTAAAAAATGGCGGGCTACTTCTTTACCAATGCCTGATGAAGCACCGGTAACTATTATTGTTTGTTTTTTCATCTTATTTTTTTCTTTTAGCAGTTATGCCTCTTTCTCTCAACACGGACACCTGTTCTCCGGCATGGCCCCAGTCGTCCAAATCATATTCCTGAATCACTACGAAGGTTAGCTGAGGATCTTTGTTCAATACATCACTCATCAGGTCGGTTACACCTTTGATCAGGGCCTGTTTTTGTTCTCTGGTAACGCCTTCACGGGTTACTTCTATTTTTACGTACGGCATGGCTTTAATTTTTACTAAAGCGGCTTATTAGGCAGCTTTAGCGGTTATACTTATATTGAGTTCGAAATCATTGTAGATCAAGGTATCACCCAAATCCTTAAAGAAATTGCCTGAACGGAATTTCATTTCATATTTAGTACGGTCGATGACGATTTTGCCGGTTGCAGTTAGCGTATCACCATTTGTATCGATCGCCGCATCAAAACCGATCAGATGAGCAATACCTTTAATAGTCAGATTACCGTCAATGCGGTTGCCCGAAACCGAAGTTACATCCAATGTTGCTTCGGGATATTTTTCGGTAGAGAAGAAATCATCAGAAGCCAGGTGACCGGCGAATTGAGCATTTGTTGCAGGGTCGGTTATATCCAGTATTTTAATAGATGTGGTATCGATAATGAATTTACCGCCTGTAAGTTTACCACCATTCAGAATCAATTCACCTGCTTTAACGGCGATGGTACCATTGTGCGCACCTGTTACTTTTCTGCCTACCCAATCAATATTGCTTTGGGCACTTACGATCTCGAATTTTTGATTTTCCATTTTCTTTGTGTTTGAATTATAAAACAAAGTTGGGCAGGAAATTCCGGGTAGCTATGTGACCTATATCACATTTTGACGAGCTCGTAATTTATGTGATACCGATCACATTTATGCTTGGCGTAATCGGCTGAGGGTTTCTCTGGAAACACCCAGGTAGGCGGCTATCAGGGTTTTGGGCACGATATTATACAATTCCGGGTATAGCTTTAAAAGTTCTTCGTAACGGTATTTCACATTATTATTCATAAATGACAGCAGTCTTTTATTTGCCGCAACATATCCTTTATTAGTTCTCCACCGAAAAAAATGCTCAACATTGTGAAGTTCATTGCATAGTTTTTCCCTATCGGCATTGGTCAAACAAAGCACTTCTGCATCCGTAATGCAGTCCACGTTAATGGTAGCCTTGGTATGATTATATAATGCATTATAATCGGAAGCCCACCAAGTAGGCATGGCAAATTGTAGGATGAACATTTTCAGATCATCATTGATAAAGAAAGATTTTAAGCAGCCGGAAAGCACAAAATATTCGCAATTGACCATATCCCCTTCGCTGATTAGCACCTGCCCCTTTTTAAAACTCTGTTTTTTAAAAAACGAAAAGAAATAATCAAACTGCTCATCGGTCAGCGAAGCGAGTTTAGCTACATGAGTTTTTAAAATTTCTTTGGCTTCCATGGTAATTATATATACTAAGTAAATGTGTCGCAATAACTTCAGCAAAGCCCCCTCTAAATAGCGTAGCTTTCATGAGCGCAAAAAACAATCAAATTGCGAATAATCTCCCCCCCCAGTAGAGGAGACTTTAGCTTCGCGACCGATAAAACATTTGCTGCCCTAAATTAAAGTGCTTAAGTTATTTTGAAAATCTTACTAAGTTAAGGGCAAAACCGCGAAAATGTTGTGCTTTTTAAGGCCCTTATTTTCTGATAGCTCTGATCAATAATATTTTAAGATACGCAATCAGAAGGTCTTGTTGAGCAGTACCGGCAAATGACATTTCGGTTGTCATGTGTTCTATTATGTTGTAAATTGAAGAACCTTCATTTTCAGGTATGTTAAAAAAGGGTGAATTATTAGGGTCATCAAAAAGTATACCGTCGCACGCAATCTCATTTCGATGCCTGAAAATACAGAAAAAATCGGGGTAGAAATTAATCATCACTCCTTTTAGCATCGTGCCCTCGATCATAAATGGCTGAAATGGTGCAAAGAACAACATTGTTTCTTTAGAAATCTGATAATCAGTTAAATCTGCTGTTAATTCACCATCTCCTTCTGATACCAGGATAATAGAAAAGCGGGAAACTCTTTGCACCTCCTTAAAACGTTTATCATCTTCAAGTTATACTATCCTGAAAGCTAATTCCCCATCAGCAGGATTTCTAAGTGTCATGGCTAATTCTGTTTTCATATTTAAGAATTAACGCGTTTCTTTTCCATTTTTTTCTGCCTGAATTGTAAAGCAAAATTGGGCAGGAAATTCCTGATGGCTGTGTGACATACATCACATTTAATCAAATACAATATTTATGTGATGCAGGTCACACTTTATAGCGATGGTATAACATGCTAAATGTTTCTTTTGAAACACTTAGAGCCTGTTTAAATTTTATTCAATAATAATTCTATGGGTATTAAACGCACGGATTTCGATTGATTAACGGTGATTTTGGCCGGAAATTCATTTTATAATAGGTATTGTCATCGCCAATATTT
>Ga0307507_10006209_pt1 | contig 18613 bp, 19 predicted proteins | sample 7_EM_MG_FD_207223 | JGI IMG/M metagenome (GOLD analysis project Ga0307507, IMG submission 207223) | Populus trichocarpa ectomycorrhiza microbial communities from riparian zone in the Pacific Northwest, United States - 7_EM | ecosystem: Host-associated > Plants > Roots > Unclassified | place... | reverse complement strand
CCAATGAACCTGGCCAGTTAAGAATTTGTTGCACTCTGCCGTTAGCAATGCGCGTTGACCCATAGGCCTTTAGACATTATCAACAACTGCCTCGTTTGTCAAGGTTATGCGAACTTACAACACCAGAAAATGTCGTGCCTAGAAAAGAACAATAAATGATTGGAAAAAGCGACGATAAAAGCGAAACTCATACCAAAATCGATTGAAACGGACATCTTTCCTTCATCCTGGGGAGCACCCTTAGTCTGACCATAAAGTATATTCGATCCGGGTGGACTTGCAGAGCCCAAGAGAGAAGCTTGGGGAGACGTGGTATATGGCGTCTGACCATTGACCATTGACCCGCTGAAAGCTGACGCCCCGAAAGCTGTCGACGGAGTCGCGGTGTTGAAAGATCCATATTCATTCGTCTTGGGCGGCGGAGAAGGAGTCGTATGCCACTGCTGCTGATTACCTGTGGTTTGTGGTTGCTGGAATGGGGTATTCGTGAAAGAACTGTGGACTTGCGGAGGTGGCGAAACATTTGATAATTGGTTGAATTGGGTTGGCTTTTGCATCATGGGTTGCGACGCGGGCTGAACGGCCACATTGCCCTTGCTATTGGGTAGAGGCTTACTAGAGAGATGGGGGCTTGACTTGGAACCACAGCAGCTCATGATGGTTGAGAGCGAAGACACTTGCGTCCACCGAAATAGATGGCAAGCGGCCAAACTTTCGTGGCTGTGTCAACGTTGATCTCACACTACAATTTTAGTACAATCCACTTACTTAGTCCTGAGGATTTACCGGTTAAGACATCCCGATCGGGAAATAAATCACGTGACGACTGTTAATCTATGGCCGGGATTCCCGTGCCGTGACCGCGTGTGATGTGGCATGGGCTATTTTTGTCGCCTTCGTGCCCGAGGGCTGTCCGTGTTTTCAGTGAGGCACCATGTGTAAATACATTTTTCCCTTCCATGTGTGTACATACCCTTTATTACATTGGAAATGTCTTAGTATTCAAATGGCTCTGAGAGTGGTGTAAGGGTGTTAATTAACTGCACTTATTTCTAGTTTTACGGAGTGACGTCTCTGCAATGTTTCAAGATGTGCCAGACTTAAAATTGTTTGACGAGATAAATTTCACTGTCCAACTTTGGAAGCCAGTTGCCGTCTAACCGCAAGGTTCCCCGTGACCGACAAGCCCTGACGAGTCTATGGATAATGTGACACCGAGACACTACTTGAAAGACTAATGAAAAGTTGCTTGTTCCGGACCGGGCCGGTCAATTCGCTGGTGTGTTTCGGCTGGTTTCGACAGTTCCAAATGTCATCTCGCGCTTTATCACAAAGACTAGTTTCAATAGCTGAAACATGGACAAAAGACCCTTTTCGGCCCAACATCCAACTCTCAACTTTTCTTCAATCACTGGCATCACATCCTCGTCTGACCAAAAGAGCAGTTCAGGACGCACGAGCCTTACACGACAATGAGATGATGAAAAAGGTACTCTGAATGTTTCTCATACAATAAAATGTGTAATTAATACTTATAGTATCCACTGTCACCAAAAATGTTGCGACCGGCGTCCCGGCCTCTGTATTACGAGCGTCTCGTGCAGGGGTATGACAAAAGCGCGCAAGGGATTGGTAGGCCATGGTGGAAAGTCTTCTTCGGCATTTGGTCATAATTGTGAGTACCTTGTCTACTCGATGCGCATACCTTTGCTTACAAAATTGTTAGGTCAATACTCGAAATTCATGTTTCGGTCGTTTCAAATTGAGTCGAACAACCTTTCAAATTTTTACCGGTACAACTTCCGGACTACTCAAAACCGCATGGAACGATAAGGATCGGAAGCTTCGATAAATATTTGTGCACAGCACATCTCGTACTGAAACACTGCTTTGAAAAGAAATATTACCCTGAATCCTATACAGTCAAATTTGCGACTAAACGACGCAAAACCTGGCGGTCATAGCAACTGCATGGAAGAGGGACATCATTGATTGGAGACTTGCTGTTTGACAGATCCGATAAAGGTTGTGTCAGACCTCGATGGTAGAGTTGTCTACAGACGACCTCAATAGCAGAGGTTTGTTCGTCTGTTTGTTGGTTTCAACAAACCTCTGCGGAGTGTTCTCCATTTGTCATGAGTGGATGTAAAGGTTCTTACTTCTAACACACTCCATAAATGTATTAATTATCGACACATGTACAAATGCAATAAGTACACGGAACACACCTCTCCGTCCGACAACAAAGCGTCCGTGGATGCAGGGGACGACCATGTCCCTATGGTCAATCCTCTTCTAGAATCTCTTCCTTTCCTTCCCGTGCCTAAGGAAAGTAACAAGTCAGTACTTTGCCAACTCGGTAACAGATACTTACCTTCTCGATCAAGCTCCGCCGTTTGTCCTTCACCTTTCTCTGCACCTTCCAGTACTTAGCAAGTGGCGAATCATCCAACTTTTGCTTAATCTCCGTTTCCCATTCGTCCACCTCACCCATCTTCGATGGTGCGAACGTCGCTCCCATCCTCTTCTGCTCAATCCACCGTGCACTGTCCTCGATCCTCTCTAACATCACTTTTACAATGCCCTGTTCCTTTCCATATATACCCTTTGTCTTCGTGTTTGAAGTCTTCAAACACCTCCGCAGCATCACAACGACGGGCACCACAACCTCAGGAAATCCTATACTACCATGCACAGGCTCGCTCGCGAGCCACTCTATCAATAGGAAAGCCGCCTCCTCTACCAAACCCTCCGAAAGAACGCGCGTTTTGGTATATTGTTGTGGCACCCGAATATGCAGCTCTAGATCTAATGGTTTTAATGTCGACGCTTTTGGACGAGAAGTCGGAGACAAATATGTGGAAAGTACAGAGAAAAGGTATGGCGAGAGGGGGATGTAGGTCAGCGTATGCTTGGAAAGGTTCAGGAGCGACCGGATGATTTGGAGATGGAAGGGATGGGAACGTCCATTTGGAACGAGTCTGGTATCGAATTTTGAGTACCAAGTAAACGTCATCCAGTTCAGACATACTTTATTGCTCCCAATGAGACTTGTACTAGCGGATAGATGAGTGGCCTTAACTCGCTTCCCATCCCACCCGTAGTTTCTGCTGTTACATCACAGGCTCGCCCAAGAACTATGCACCAGAAGTCAACGCAGTGTACGAATTGCCAATTGTATACATTTTTGTATGCTTCCTACGACGGAAATAAATTATTGCGACAAAACTGAGAAGCAAATGGTAGGCTATTACCTTTGCCTTAACTTTCATGCTATTTCTAAGGTGAATGGCAAGTTGTCGGATGTAACCAAAAGCGTGTTGATACGCAGTAGCATGGTTGAGACAAAACACATCCGACGCAGAATTTTTCATCAGTGTGATTGAAGGCAGTGTGTATGCATTGATGGATTTCAGCGAACGAACAAGGGTCAAATAGGTTGACTAGGGAAAAGAGCATGGTTATTTGAACGGCAACTCATCAAGATTCTGAATCGAACGCACTTTGAGCACAATATCAAGGGTTGATTCATCTGGAGACATTGCCAGTCGTCGAACCGCTAGGAAAGCCGCTAGTCGTACGCTCTCTGAACCACTTGACCACAACTCTAGACATTTCTGAATGTAGAAGCTTAGGAGTCAGTCCACGATCCTGAGATTAACACACGCACTTTGAGGTATGTTTTGACAGATTTTCGACTGCTAATAATATATGGAATAAGCTTTGCACTCTCATTAAGGGCAAGACGGAGAGTCTCCTCTTCGGCCAATTGGGAGAACAAATGAACAATGTTGTGGAAATGGGATAGTATCAGCTTCTGCAGAGTCTTGAATTTTTGAGTTTGAGTAGGTAGTTTACTTCATTGCGAAGGAGGGTCATTCGTCAAGGAACGGAAAGGGGAATTGGCCACTCACAACTTGCCATCGGGTAAGGTTTTGTACGGTATGTGATGTTCCAATACCACGGGTGTATACCGGAGGACAGTTGTGATTAAAGTGTTGTACACTAGAATGTTTTCAGAATTTGTGGTCTCGGGCAAAAACAGTTTAACACACCAGAAGAACTGTCTATCCTCCATGCGAGAACCTGGCCATCTTCGTTCATATGGGCAGCAGATCTAAAGGCAATAAGCAACTTCCTTAAGGTACGCAATGAGTTCTGCTATTGGTAACTCAGTCGTTGAATAACAAAAGTGTTTTCAAAGGTACCTGTAGCAAAGCCCTTTTCCAGGTCTGTAGTTGACCCTTTGTCAAAACAGGAACCTCGTTTTCCATATCAATATCACCATCGTTGTCTTCTGCGTCAGAATCGCCTGACAATGTATTGGGGTCGAACTCCAACAGTTCCTTGTCATTCTCCTGTAGATATTTATAAAACTCGGGATCTCTTTCAGCGAGATTTGACAGTTCCAGAAAATGATTCTGCCCTTCCTCTACTGAAATATCGGCAAGTAGAATTACCAAAAAAAAAAAAAAAAATTCACCATCAAGGTCATCCACTGAAGCAAATGAGGCATTGTCGCCCAAATTGTAGCCGTCAGGTTCTGCCTCATCGTCGCTTCCCATCTGGATCGCTTGGTTTTTCTATTTCTATCAGATTAAGAAGGGGAACTTACATCCGCGTCGTCATCTTCATCGTCTTGTCCACTTTCCTCCATGAAATTTCCACTCAGGAAGGTATCGACTGTCAACCGTTTTGCGCTGCAACCGCATCATTTCAATCTGGGCATCAAATTCAAAATGTAACTTACCTGCTTGATGCCTTGGGGACAAGCTCTTGCTCCTCATCACTGTCTTCCCTCTCGTCTAAGGTCCCCCCTTTCCCGTTGGATCCCTTAACCGCTTTCCGACTCTGGAATTTCTTCTTAAATTGTTTGCTCTTATGACGGGCTTCAATGGCCTTTTTGAGTTGACCACTAGAAATAAACTTCTTTGTGGCTTTCTTCCCCATTACTTACAGTACTGGGCGTTGTCAGGACTTCAAAAGTTCAAATCAGTGCTTATATAATACCTCAGCGGACCGGGCGTTCCATATGCCATCTTCAACTCAAGCTCGAACCACACAACGACAGCGATGTCGGGTCGCTTGACATCCACTCTGCAGATTCTCACAGATGCCAATGAACTCCTTGCGGCTCATGCAGCGCTCATACTCCGCGTCCGATCTGCTCAACAAATCCATCGTATGGAACTCAAAGAATTAGACTCTCCTCCACAGGAACTTTTGAAGCTTCCTCTTATTCACACCTCTCCAACAACTCCTTCACCCGAACCAACGGAAGAGGAGGAAGATTTACCTCCAAATCTTGCTGTACATCAACAGCAAGAAAATGTATTTCGGCAAGATCTTGCACCCGCCAAGCGAGCCCGTGCAGCTCGCTATGTCAATTATGTACCTGAGGAGGAGACCATCCGGAATGACTACTCTCAGAGGTATGTCGATAGTGGGGAATGGCCCCAAAATTGGGTGTTGGGTGCTGAACCCGATCACCGCTTTGAAGAGTGAGCCTTTCCATTTCTACTCCTGTCTTTCGCTGATTTCGAACTCAAGGTATCCGAAACAGAAGCGTTTGCTGGCACTCAAGAAGGATTCAGTAAATCAACACGCTCTGCCACCGACATATCTTTCGTACTCCAATCTTTTATCCTTACAACCAAGCAAATTCGATGTTATTTTGCTGGACCCACCCTTTAATTCATCGTTCACCTGGAATCACCTCCAAGAACTTCCAGTACCGTCTCTTGCGAGCGATCCGAGTTTTATATTCCTATGGATAGGTAGTGGGGCTGGTGAGGGACTGGAAAGAGGTCGCGAAGTACTCGCCAAGTGGGGTTATCGCAGGTGTGAAGACGTCGTCTGGATTAAGACGAACAAAGTGGCAAATCAGGGCCCTGGGGTATGTTGCAAGTCCGATGTTGAGGAATTAAATGCGGCTCATTCCTCTCACGTTAGACAGATCCACCCACAACGTCTATATTCACAAGAACAAAGCAACATTGCTTGATGGGAATTCGCGGAACAGTAAGGCGTTCAACTGATAGTTGGTTCGTTCATTGCAACGTCGGTTCGTTATCACCATTTTTCAAATGATGTTTTGGATCCCAGTGTAAATTTATTCTTTTTAGATACTGATGTAATTATTTGGGAAGGCGATCCATCGGACCCGACCCGCAAGCCGCCAGAGATGTACACCCTCATCGAAAACTTCTGCCTTGGCATGCGGCGGCTCGAAATTTTCGGTAAACTCACCTCACTTCGCCGAGGATGGGTGACAGTTTTTGCTCCAGGTCAAGAAGACTATCTGTCGCATACTGCGGATAGGAGTGGAAATATTCCAGTTGATTCTGTTGGGGAGGATGGTGTTGAAACACGGATGGTTGCCAGAAGGTGGACACAAGAAACCTGGGAGGAAGGGGTTAAAACTCTCGCCGGAGGCAACAAGCTCGTTGTACCGATGACACCAGAGATCGAGACCCTCAGACCCAAATCGCCTATGAGGTCAGGGCAATCTGGGCCAGCAGCAGGACCGACCCAAACGTCTTCTGGGAATGTTGGTATGGGTGGTGGTGTGGGCATGTCCATACCTATGACTATGCCGATGAACATGAACCCCCCTGCTTCGAGATTTTCTTCGGGCAAGGTGGCAAGTGCCAATCAGGTCATATCTGCTCAAAACCAATTGATGATGCAGCCTATGATGCCCATGAACATGGCTCCGATGGGCATGGGTATGGAGGACATGATGGGCAACTGGAACCCCATGATGGGTAATATGGCTGCCATGGGTGTTGGGATGGGCGGGATGAACATGGGGGCACAGGGGGGGACAATGGGAGGAATGGTTGCAAATCGAGGATTGCCGAATGCTGCAGGGTTAGGCAACATGGGGATGGGCGTGGGAGCACCAGGAATGGCCATGCAGATGATGAACCAAATGGGTCAAATTGGCATGGGCAACATTCAGGGTATGCAAGGCGGCGGTTTTATTGGTGGAATGGGACCCCTTTTTAACAATGAGATGAATCCGGGCTGGAGCGAACACGGTCCTTTTGGTGGTATGGAAAGTAGTGGATGGGACACGGGACAGGCAATGAACGCGCAGATGAATGGGATGAATCAGGGGATGAACATGGGGAATATGGGGATGGGGATGGGGCAGTCATGGGGCAACTTCTGATCTCGTATAGTTCTGACAAGACTACCATATATGGCTATTTTACCATATTAACATTTGACAATGTATTGATCAATAGCCTTTTTTGTTCCGCAATGCTGTCGTGCTTGACACTGAGTGCGGTGAGTTTTGTATTCATTCTTCAGCTAGTGACACCTATCAAAGAATTGCAGCAACTTGTAGTCACTTTTGTAGGGCATACATATTTTTGTTGGGTACAAGGCATCGCTGATGGTATGTATCCACGAATCCTACAGTCTTACATTCCAGGTTGCTATCAATTCACTATACTTTCAAGGATCATCGATCTCATCAATGATGTCGACTTGGATCATGCGTGGAAGAATCGCGTCGCGCAAAACTGATCGCTCTTTGACATGCTTGTTGACTACATGGCGCGTGGGAAACATATCCCCTGTTCTTCATCCTTTCTTTGCTAATTCTCTGCGAGACCAAGTCAGGAGAAATTGTTGTCTGCTCAGAATTAATTATTTCTGCACCCCTCAAATATTGGTATGGATCTATGATGTTCTGCGCTTGTCGTTGTTTTCATATGTGCGATTTCAGCTCTCAGCCACCAGAATGCCTGCAATTCGTACCGATGACTCGGAATATAATGACTCCTCGGATACCCCTAGCAAGGCCTGGAAACGGCGAAAGACCATTGACCACGTTTCTCAAGCTCATAGACGTCAGAGTCAATCACAAACAGAAGAGTGTATAATCTCCTCTGAAGGGGCCATTATTTCGAGCGACTCCATACAGCTCACGTCTGTACATACTCCCCAGTCAAAGTTTGTTGGGCCAATTACAGTTCTCGGCGTCACTTTACGTCCAACCGTCGCTTTTGACACATTTTGGCGTTTCGCTGCGGAGAGACAAGCTATTGATGACAGAAGACGTGCTGGTGAACCCGCCCCGTAAGATGCTTTCGCTCTTATTCCAAAATAATTTAACCAGCTGTTTGGCGAATTCCAGATGGACGAGCGACAAGATTCTGCAAAAGTATTTTTTCTGCAACACGTTTCGAGTCTTGGACAAGGGCTGTCAGTTTCTTATTAAAGAGGTCATTGAAAAGGGATCGCAGCAACCCGAGGAGATCGTCTTCCGGGTCATTCTCTTCAACCTCTTCACCAAAATTGAGACGTGGCAACTTTTGAACGAGGAGCTCGGTCCCCTCAAGTGGGTGACGTATAATCATCACAAGTATGCAAGGGTCCTTTCCAATGCGGACGCGAACGGCACTACGCTCTACACAGACGCCTTCATTAAGCCAGCCCCCCACTTTGGACACAAACGAAACTATGAAAATCACCTTTCCTTCCTGGAGGTACTCATGGATAACAAGTTATATTCGAGGCTTTTGGTTGCACCATATATGGCCGACGTTTACGAGTATTTATACTCGTTTCCCAGTATGGGCTCGTTCACCGCCTACCAATTAATGCTCAGCCTATCCTACTCGAAGGTTTTGAATTTCCATCGGGATGATTTCGTCGTTTCCGGGCCTGGATCAATCTCTGGGCTACGCAAGATATTCGGAAAGTCCTGGGATTGCAATAATAACCTGGCCTTTCACCAAGATGTAATGCGGTATTTTGTGGACTCGCAGGATTACCATTTCAAGCGGCTGGGCCTGCATTTCTCTGGTCTTGGCCCGAAGAAACTGCCCATGGATATCGCAGACGTCGAGCATACACTCTGTGAGGTGGATAAATACTGCCGAGCTGCGCATCCTGGACTTAAAGGAGCACGCCAAAACCTCACACGCCGCTTTCATTCGCATTTAAAATCTCCAAAGTCCAACCCTGCCTACCTTCCAAAGGCTTGGGACCACCCTGCACGACGTGTCCCCCGAATTCGACCGGACAAGGAGTTGCACCTCGAGAAGCGGTACCAGATAAATTATGTAAAGGCCCATAGAGACGAAGAAGGTCAAAGGCAATACCTTGTATATTGGGTTGGCTATCCTGATTGTGATGCTACTTGGGAATTCGAAGCCTCTTTAATGGATGAAGCCCCCTCTGTTGTTCAGGATTACCTCAAAAAATTGGATCCGCTGTAGAGCATGTATGTTGGGACCTGAAAGATGGTGAACTATGCTTGAATAGGGTGAAATCGAGTGCACAAAAAAAAACGCACACTATCTTTTGGATTTGTTGATGGGACTATAAATTTCTATTACAATTACAATTTCTCACTTGGTCTAATTAGCTTTGCAACTTGCTTTTGTTATTTCTGTTGTATGGGTGTATACTAATTCCTATGCTATTAGTGAATTCTGTTAGAGGAAAATTGGAACCTGAAGGAAAAAGACACTGTTCTTAGATAAGTTGTATTGCAAAAGTGCTGATTGTTCTTCATATGTCACTAATTCAGTGCTCCTGGACAGAATCCCTTTAATCTTACTTACTACCTCTTTTCTGAATACCTTCTCTGTGGTAACAATGTGTAGGAAGGTTGTTCATATGATTTTGTCAAAGTACTTACCACCATCATGTTTCCTGCAACAAATCCACAGGACTTGAATCCAGTGGTGTATGACCAATGCAGCATGATCAAGTTTGCCCACACACCAACAGACAATTCTCAAGATCTCAAGTCTCATGCAAGGCCCTTGTCCGCGACAATTATCGACGCATGGTTACCACTTACCAGCACTTTCGAGCTATTATAACGACAAGAAGAATGCATCAGGAGCTTAGCAGAATTACCAGCGACCTTGCTCTGCAGAGTCTGCACTGGTTCTACATGTTGAATTGAACTGCTGATGGAGCTGGTGGCAACTTGTAGCCAAGGAACTTGAAGGTCGTACTTCATGGAAAGTTGGAAGGAATGCCTAAGAAATTATAACATGATTACACTAGTATCTGGTAAAGCTCCGAAATAGCAGCATGCAGGTCCGTCATTCGTCCGTTTCACCCATTGAAGATTCATCATGAAGTCCTACACCATCCTTCAGTCGCCGGCACATGATACGAATGTAGCCTCGGTTGTTCTCAAATACCTCGCCATCCTAAACATGTTCGTTAGCTACACCGCAACTTCAATATTATCCACTCACTAATTCAATGCCGCTCAAACGGGATAAGGTCCCTTTAATCTTACTTGCTACCTCTTTTCTGAATACCTCCGGCTCTGTAGTAGCGAGTAACCGCATGGCATTACCAACTGTGGCCTTTGTAGGGGGTGTGTTCATACGGTTTTGGTCGAAGTAGTAGTCAAGATGTCTCCAAATGATGAGAAGTAGCATCTCAATGGTGTCGAGTATAACTTTGGTTGACTGTTTTGCAGTGGTCAAGATAGAAGTGAAGGATTGCGCAAGAAGTGCACGTTTCTGATCCACGTCGAGTGTGCGAAGAAGAGACAGGTCAAAGTCTCGTAAAATCTAATATTTTGGTTTTATCAGTCAGAAGAAGTAAATATTCGGGGTCACCAACCTCCTGGATATTCTCCAGTCCAATCTGATCCTTATGGACGAGTTCTGCACTGATATCCAAAATTTGCTTCAACTTCGCGTTCAAAACGTTGGTGAGTTTATCGAGCGCAATCAATGCATCACCAACGGTTGGAATGGTGCCTAGGACTTTGTGAGTAAAATTTGTTGTAATCCAGTTTTGAAGCTTTACCACTGAAAAGTGGACCATGGTGCTCAGTTCGCGGGGTGATTGTAATGGGCGAGAGTACCAGAGTGATATCTGGTTCTGTAGATTATACATTAAGGGGGGAACATAATGAAGAGATGAAATCACATACCAGCGAAATCACTTGCCGTTCCGATATACGAGATAAGGGCTTTGCGCAATAGGTCTTCTTTTTCTCTCACTTTCACGTCAAATCTTGTCTGGTTTCCATAACCTGCAATATGGGCGTCACCAAAGAGGTTCGATGAACAGACGACCAACAAACCTAAGGCATATTGTTGGCTCATTTTCACCTCAAGCTCCGTCTGCGGAACAACTTGGGCAACCAGTTTACCAGCCGCAAGGCATCTGGCTGATAGGCCCAGCATGCCGAGATGTATCGCTCCAAATCCTGAATTAGCAGATGACTGATATATTATCAGTCATCAATGGTCGCAGTCTGATAGGAATTGCCTCACCAATTCTGTTTTGGGAACGGAAGGAAAGACATTGGTGCACAACGAGACAATAAGATGGACCTCCTCCAGAATCGATATGGTGGCATAGTCTAGCTCAGACTTGAGTAAAATTGCGATGGTGGAACTATGATTAGATAAAAATTCGAGCGCCTAGCGGTATCTCAGCTATGGTGGGATCCAAAATGATCGAAGTAACACACCTGCTGTGTTGCCGTTGTGTGTCTATGTCCAAGGCTTGAGATGACCCCATTCAGCAATTGCATGGCGGGCATAAAAAGTTGGTGGTATCGTTGGATGGCAGAAGGTAAGAAGGAATCTTGATCTACGATGTGTGAATATTATATCATGAACAACATGTACACCCTTACCGATAAATGCATGATCGGCTTCTGGACGCGTGTCCAGATAATCACATTGCGAAAGAATGGACAATAGTCGGGACTCAAGCAGCCGCTCTGCACCAGACCTCGTTTGTGCCATTCTTATCAACAATGACATTTTTGTCTCATATACATAGAGTGCGTTCAGATCCTCTGTAGATATGTCAAATATTGTGCGTTTCAAATGTCAATAGAGCTTACCCGGATCAGGTTTTAGAACTGCTTGTAATCTGCTATCCAATTCTTTGAGGCTCTGCACGAAGTTTGACAAGATACCCTGACGATTTAATGCGGACAGGACAACATGTTGCCTCTCCAGGCTTGACAGTTGTACAACTGCGTCAAGAAGCATAAACGCAATCGACTTCCAAACTTCTGACCCGTCAATGGCATCGCGAGAAACAATACCGATCAACTTTTCAAGCACGGGTTTCATGACTGCCAGACACCCCAGCTCCAGAGCGGATCCCGAAGCTGCAGGTTTCTCACTAGCTACGGACAGAGAAGCAGATGGGCTCCTCCGTAGGGACAAGCTATCATGCAAGGTTGAAGCGGTAAGAGATAGCATGAAAGGGTTAGACTCGATCTCTAGCAGACGCGGAGATTTAGCTTCAGGAGATGATTGAATCAAGTTAATAAAGTTGATGAGGGCGGCATATAGATTGCCCCGTACAAGTTCGACGTGGCTGTTTTCCAGAATTCCTTCCAGAATAGCCCGGAGAATGCTATAGAGTCTTTCCACTGGTAGCGAATCGGCCTCGGAATCGACATTCATGGTTTGGAGAAGTAAATGTTGTTTCCTATCTTCGCGTAATTTCGTGATAGAGGAAAGAACCACTTCAGACAATAGGATGCAGGTAGATTCTTCTACATTGCTCGACCTTATAGCAGCAGGAAGAACATGCAGAAGGTCGAACAACATATTCTCCCGTCTTTCATGGGGTAAACGATCGAAACATTTCGTCAGCGCCAGATCCAACATTCGTCTCCATGATTCAAATGAGCCAATTCTTGCATGGGAAACCTTTCGCCGATGATTCTCAATCGCGCAACTCTCCAAAATATAAGTTAACTCTGACGTGAGTTGATCGTGTTGTGTTTGTGTGGCGACATATCCCTGCGCATGTAATCCCCGGGCCGCAACAGTAAGAAGGGAAAGCAAGGCAGCTCGATCAATGATTTCGCATCCGGAGGTGTCTCTACGAACGCATGATTGGAAATTGAGTTGCTTAAGGAACTCCAGACGTGTGGATGCCACCGAGAGGCCATCGACCCAATCAAAAATTAAAGACTGCAAGAAACCGATTATCCGAATGGGAGACTGTCCAAGTTCGTGGAAAACCTGCACTTCCAAAAGGACGCCTGTACCAAATAAGATTCCCAGCAATTCTGACACCGCCTTGTGATGGCCTTTATTTGTGAGAAGGTGCAACTCCAAGGCGACGAGGTCAAAAAGATACGACCGTAGGAGCAGAAATGCAGTCAATGATGCCACGGTGGTTATCACTCTCGATCCATCAACGTAAACCGCTTGAATGGAAGGCTCCTGGAATATTTCAGGAGCAGCAAACGGCACTCTGGCGATCTGCCTGGAAAAGAAGTCCTCCCTTGTTCTGAGGTATCGTGTGGTAAAGTCGGAGGTCTTGGGGTGGGTACACAGCTGATAGATTGCCTTATAGCACCGCTCAGCTAATGCAGGGAGTGTAATGAAAAGTGGGTCTTCGTGCAAGGCCATTTCCTTTCGCTTTCCCTTCAATCTGGGCACTCCTGTATTGACCAGATCGAGAAGAATGTGAATGCTTGTTTGCTGAGCGCCAAGCGCGTGAGGGTCTTGTATCGTTTGTGTCACTCCAAATAGGAGGAAATGGGAGATGTTAGGATATGGACGGTTGCTCTCGGTGTCTTGAATTATAAGATCGAGTGCGGCGAGGCGGATGGCTTGTTCTAGTACTTCAGGAGAGTGATCCATGGATGTAGCACCGGCTCCAGTGTTCTGAGCAGCATATTCTTCAGCCTCTACGACATCATTCGCAGTATTTGACGCCATGATTCGAGTAAAACCTGCAAGAATACGGTCCGAGTCCTGACTCCCCTGAATGACTGTAACCAACGTTGATGACGGAAGTTCAAGGGAGAGCCTAGAGATTATTTTTACAGAGAGCAAAACCAGCTCGGAGTACGATGGGTATGACATGTATGATGCAATTGCGGGGATATAGTGGACACCGAATGTTAAAGCTTGATCAAACCGTGTAAAGAACGACCGTGAATGGACTTGACCGACCAAGGAAGAGGCGTTGTTATGATCAGAGAGGAGGAGAATAAAGACATCGAGGAAGATGTCCTGAATTTCGAGAACACGATGAACAATCCTCAAAACGCGAAGAATGGTGCTGAGGAAGAAGGGTTCTTCATCGGCAACTCCTTTCTCAAATCCTGCGAGCCCCTCCACGATATAAGCAAGGATGGTTGCTTGAAGAGGGGTATTTGTCAACAACCTCTTCATAACGTCATAACCAGGATGAGTCGCCAACGAAGCTACCAAGTCCATTTTCAGCGGTGAGCCATCTGGTCCTGACACTAGTGATTCCAAGCTGAAGCTTGCCAAACTCCTCTCGATGTAACTTATGCAAAGGTCGTTCGTCTGCCACCTATCCGAAGGACGAGAATACTCTCTGTTCGGAATATTACAAAAGACATTGTCAACCACAAACGACGTGAATGGTGAAATCCCAGGCAACCGGTAAGGCTGTCCTAAATTTTCTGGAATCGTGTTCAGCTGCTCTTTGCCCATGGCAAGGTCTTGCAAAGGAATTTGTTTTGGGGTGTGGATGAGGGTGCTCAACAACTTCAAGAAGGGTATGGTTGCTGGGTAGACATGATGTGCAGATTCGACTTGCTCGAGTTCAACTTCCACCCCTTTTCCAGCAGTCAACGACATGTTGAAGGTACCACTTCCGACCATCCTAACATTGATAACCTCGAGTCTTTCCATTAAGGTCCAGACGGCTTTGCATATCTCCACACCAGGGACACCGGCCCCTGGTTCGCAAAAGGCGGCAAGGGCATCGAAGATGGCACCTTTCAGTTCAAGGGGTACGCTGAGCGGCACAAGGGAAAGAAGAGTTGGAACGGCTCTGAAATGACCATGACCTGCGATAGTCGTCCGGACAACAATGGAATTTTCCGCAACCGTGGCCAACAATCGAAGAAAGGAACGGGCAAGAAAGATATCGGCTTGTCCAAGGATAAATTTGCGGGCAGGAGGGACCGACGATGATGCTAAATTTTGCAACGAACCACTCAATGAAGTATTCATTTGACTCCTCTGCTGTAATTGGGGGCTAGTAGCATTGGAAGCCCACGTCTCTAAGGTCCCAAATATTGCTGTCCAGGATACTGGTGGAACTCCGGATGAGGACGCGAGCAAACTGCCAGGAACAACTTCGTTTCCTCCTCGAGCTAAAAAGTTGTATGCAAGCTCGCTGCATTGTTGGCCGGTGGCTAGACCGCAGAGCATGTCGTAAAGCGACGACAACATTGTTGAGTCCTGGCCTGGTGTTGACCACACGGCCCATTGAAGAAAAGTTGGCAATCTTCCCGACGTTGATTCAACTGTCTCTTGGTACGTAGGGCTCTGAGATGCATGGCTGTTTCCAGCCCCCCAGAACTGCAGGGCGCGTTCAGGAGGAAGTGCAGAATAAAGTAGACCGATGAAGGTATAGAGCATTGCGACGTCATGTCGAGGTGTAGCTCCTGGTCTTTCGGCTTCATGAGGAATCGCGGAGCTGAAACGTGTCGTCCTGTTGCGGTCTGTTCGTGCATTCGCGAGAATGAGATCCTCTTGTCTTTGCTTGATTTTTCGCAGTTCAGACGAAGCGTGTGTGATTGTTGACCGAAGTAGCGTTTCAAATGAGGAGAGAACAATCAAGTTGAAGTCAGGAGGAGGTACTTCCCGCTGTTCTTGTTGGTCATGTGGATGGTTGTTGAGGATAACTGCTGCTGGTCCCCCATACTCTTTCCCTCGAAGATGCACAACCGATTGTGCAAGATAGGTAAACGCAGATCCTTGGACAGCATTCCATACCTGGGTCTCCAGTTCTTCAGTTCTGAAACCAGCTTTGGTCTCCAAGGTTGCATCGTTGTACCTGGCTTCTGTCAGGAACATCGTCCATTTGAGAAGAATGGTCGCCTTCAATCCTCCATCCTTCCATTGAGTGGTCGAATCGAATTTTTTAATCATGAACGTCAATAGTTGATCATTGGTCGCAAAAACCTGACGCCTTGATGTAAGGGAATCAACAGGATCGATGGGATCGAAAGAGAAAGAGACGGCCATCAGAATATAATATGTCATAGGATGGTTAGGATTTATCGAGAGCCAGTCGACCATCGCCGTTATTCCGTTTGCCGAAAGACAGCCAAGTCGCGATATTGAGCAAAGTATCACACCGAGGTATCTTCGCTCGTATTTGAAAGACTCATAGCGGGCATTCAGGATGTCAAATCCAAGTGAGGGTGTGCCTTTGTGAACAAGTCATTCCTTGTTTTCGTTTGTAGAAACCAAATACCACTGACCTTGACCAGTCGGTATTACCGTGTTACTCCCTGCATTTTTCCTCGCAGCATCTGCCTTCGCAATCTCCGTTTCCAGTTGTTCAACTTCCTTGAGCAACTTCGACGCTAAAGTCATTTCTCCTGTCAATTCTCTACTTCCTGGTAGCAGTTCAGATTTGACAAAGGTTGCGATTCGTGTGTAAGTAGGCGAAATATCTGGTTCTTCAGCTGCCTCCGTAGCCTCAAGAAGGAATCTTAAACAATCAACGACCTGTCTCCGCCGCTCGTGAAACTTGTCCACTGTGAGTTCCAGACATATCACCGGGTTGATGTTGGGGTTTTCGGCCATTACATCGTGCAAGATGCTTGCAATGTATTTTTCAGAACAACCGAATTGTTGAGAAAGGAAGATTGTTTGTCGAACGAAGTCGCCATTCACTGCAGTGGGCTCGTTGTTTAGTATTGGTTTTCCTGTTCAAGGTTGAAGAATTTCCTGATCTGAATAGAGAGAAACATAAATACCAGACTCTATATCTCTTTGTTCCTGTGGGTTCCTCGGCCCTACATCGAAAAGCTTGAGTAACCGGGACTTCTGGATCATCAACTCGTCAAATAATTCTTGACCATTATGGGAGGCTTCTGGGGATGCGAGGACTCGTGAAAGAACTTCATGTAGTCGATGTATTGTGTTCATCTCGGTAGACTTGGTGAGGTACTATAAGTATACCGTCACGATAAGTCGCGTCGTGACCGTGCAAAGCCCCTTGAAACTAACAGGTATAAATACAACTACCCGATGAGCGATACATTCGAAAATCCCCGTCACATGTACAGTATCAAGTTACTGCTATAGCAAATGTATGTACTACGTTTCGTCTGCTCACTACCTTGGCAGAAGACTTCCTGCTCCCCGCAGTGCCAATGAACCACCTAGTCGCAGAGTTTGTGTGCCCCCAGGAAAGTAAGCCAGCACATATGCTATTAGAGAAACAACCTGAAATCGAATTGAGTATGTACAAAATGAGGCCACTAGATCTTGACAAACACACCTGTGCAGCGCCACAAATCAAGGATCCAATATATGATCGTACCTATTGAGCAAGATAAAGTTGTTGTAGTATCACAGCAAAGATAAGAAGCTTACACTTAGCGAAAAGTAGAGTGTAAGACCCAGGCTGGAGAAATATATGGCTGAGAAAGGAAGTCGCTCTTGGGAAAGTAGATGCTTTATGTGGTTGATTGGTCCAATCAATACAGAGAACCTGAATATGCGACTTAGAACCATTAAGGAGATTCGATAAATGTCAATGACCCACCCAAACATAACAAGAAGGCTCCCAAGGCTGCGATAGTGAAGGAGATTTGTCTTCCCTGAAAGGTAGGAACATTACCTGAATGCAAGAGCAAACTTCGCGGGCCTGTTAAAATAATAAGACAGCCACCAAGACGAATCGTCAAAATGACAAACTTGATTGGTAGAAGTGGTAGAGTAATAAAGGCTACGAAGAAACACACGGCAGCGCCTATCAAGCACCCAGCGAATCCCAGTAGCCTAAATATTTAATGAGCACCATTTCAGATACTTACTAAGAGAAAAGGCACCTTTCCCATCTAGAAAGAGCAAACCAAGCTTCCTCTTCATTTGAATGTTCGCTGGATCGTAATGGTATGTAGTCGCCAGCAACCGCGTTGTAGAACCGCGAAAAAGGATTTCCTGAAGGAGCGTTCTGTGTTGCGCGTTGGGAATCGTCAGTACTGCCTCGGGCCCAGCGGAACTGTGAAAGATTTGTTCGAAAGTTTTGTTCCGACGTCGAGGCCATTGAAGGAGTTGAACCAAGAGCAATTGCAGTCCGCAGACCCAGACGTGTGTTGCCGGGCCGTTAACCGGAGGAGTCAAGATTCTCTGACTCAAGCTTAAGGAATATGGCTTTATTAAATTTTCAAAGGCAGAATATATCTGCAAAACTGGGACTTGAAGCTAACTTGAATTCAAGTTACAAAAAAATAGAATTGAATTTTCTTGAAATTCTTCAGTTTCTAAATTGATAGTGACAAATGTGACTCAAACCCTTGGTGGAACCCAATTTGAGCTGATAATCCAGTCACAATATCTGCTCTTTCACGCATACAAAAAAGACTTTCGAGTCTTTGTGCTACGTTTCCCTTACAAGTTAGAACCATGGCGCAGACCATAGAATTAGCACAAGTAAGTCCCCAGTATTTCACCTTCCTTTAGACCGAACTGACAATGTCCCTTCAGACAGCTAAGAGAGATTATCTGAAGAACTTAGAAACCAAATACCAGAGTCGATGGCAATCAGAAAAATTATTTGAAGTCGAAGCACCTCCCGCACAGGACATCGCAGGCTTGTCTGCTGAAGAGATCAAGGATCGGTATCC
>Ga0307507_10006208_pt1 | contig 18614 bp, 21 predicted proteins | sample 7_EM_MG_FD_207223 | JGI IMG/M metagenome (GOLD analysis project Ga0307507, IMG submission 207223) | Populus trichocarpa ectomycorrhiza microbial communities from riparian zone in the Pacific Northwest, United States - 7_EM | ecosystem: Host-associated > Plants > Roots > Unclassified | place... | reverse complement strand
ACAATGCTAAAACTCACTTGCCCTTTATGAGATGGCTCAGAGAGCACGGGATTACACTTCTGGAAATTCCTCCCTATTGACCAGATCTCAATCTAATTGAAAATATCTGGTCTTTGATTAAGGATAAGCTTTCTAAGCACTATCCTGATCTCCATCTCATGAAGTGCTCTGAGGATGTGGTCAAAAAGACAAGTGAGGACGCAATTACTCATTGTTTAGAACTTCTTGATCCAAAGGTTTTTGATACTTGGGCAGAATCTATGGTGGATAGGGTAAAGGCAATTATTAAAGCTGATGGATGGTATACTAAGTACTGATTACTGCTATGTATTTTTTTAATTTTTAATATTGTTTTTGTTGATGTTGAGGTAGTTGAATATATGGGGGGGTTGTCATCATCGGGCAAATTACGTGTTCGCGATCATTACCACGATCGGTTAATTTTGTCCCCATACAATAGGACAAAGCTATTCGTCCGATCGGCAGCAACCGGGCAACCCCTCAAAAAACCCCACGTCAACAATCAACCACCCCTCAACAACCATGTCTCCAGAAAAGACTGGCAATCTGACAGAGTTTGAGAAAGGGCAAATTGTTGCCTTGAAAGAAAAATCTCTTTTTTTTTCTGAAATTGGAAAGATCTTAAGTCGTCTTGAGAGTACTGTTCTAAGTTTCTACAACCAGTTCCAAAAGAGGTGTGATGTGAAAAACCTCCCCATGCCTGGAAGACACTAAATTATCGATACCAGAACCCATCGCCATCTAGTCAGAGAGTCTAAGAAGGCACGCCGCTTCCCATTATCAGAATTGCGCAATGAGGTTGCAGTACATGCCTCAGTCAAGACCATTAAGCGAGCTTTAACATCAGTCAACATCAAGAAGTCGAGAGCCAGGAAAAGAGCATTTCTGAAAGATGAGCATGCTGTCAATAGGCTAGCTTGGGCCAAGAAGTATAAGGATTGGACACAGGAGGACTTTGAGGGAGTCATCTTTAGTGATGAATGCATGGTTGAAAAGTCCAAAGATCGTAAGGGTATTTGGGTGTTCACAACACCTGAGGAAAAGTGGCATAAAGACTGCATTCATGGGGTTACAAAAGAACCTGGGATAAAGTTGATGGTATGGGCTTGTATTTGGGGTAAAAATAAGGGTTCTCTGATTCCTATTTTTGACAAGAGTGTGAATAGATTTGTATATATTGGAGTTTTAGAGGATGGCTTAGTTGATGTCTGGCAGGAGGTGGAGGACAGAGTTGGGGATCTTATCTTTCAGCAGAATGGTGAAAAGATACATACTGCAAGAGATACTATGGCTTGGTTTGCAGGAAACAACATAGGGGTTATGGAATGGCCACCCAATTCCTCAGACCTCAATCCTATTGAGCACCGTTGGAAGAGGTTGAAGGAAAAGCTACATGATCGCTTTCCCAACATTCACAAGACTAAGGGGGGGTCAGATACTATTAGAAGATGTCTAGCAGAAGCTCTTAATGTAGTTTGGACTCAGAATATGGAAGGGGATTTTTTGGAAAGCCTGTGGGAGTCTATGCCTAGGAGAGTGGCTGCTGTTCTAGATGCAAAGGGATGGTATACTAAGTATTGATTTTTTCTCTCTAAAAATTTAGATAGAAGTTTTCTTATATCTACTGGATATGTACATAGATTTTCAGTTCATTCTAAGTAGTTGTAGTTGTATAAGTAATAAATGTATGGTGGGAGTAGGGTTGCCATTGCTGCGCTGGACAAAAAGCTTTGTCCTCATACTTTAGCATGGATATGAAATATATAAGGGGAAATTTCAGCCAGGTTCCCCTTTTTGTACTTAAATGTCGGATTTGGTAAATTATTCTGGGCTTATTAATGTCGGAAAACATCTAAGAGCCTGTTTGGCGGGAACGGAAGGTGGGTCAACCGTTCGGTTTCGTTACAGTCAGACCTCCAGGAATGGCTGTCGACTATTTGCGAACGGTTGCACCTCTGTTTAGATCATGGCAACCATTGGTTGCCATACAACATTCAGGTTTGCCCTATCAAAAATTTCTTGTGTTCCGACAAGAAATTTTTTTCTTTGTTCAAAATATTTATAGAAGGTTCATATCATAGAACACAAGCACTCAAAATCAAATCTCAATCTACAAATTGACTACAATACTACAAGAGGAGGTTCAGCCTGTAACTGAGCCTCTGAGTTTCAGGATGGATAATGCAAGTGCTCCACTGGGTGCGCAAGTTCCTATTTCCACTATATTAAAATTAAATTGAGATTCTAACCAGTGAATAAATAAATAGAAAAGCAATGCATATAAACAAGGGAGGCCAGGAGGCTCCAATGGAGATTCTGGAAAACCCTTCTGTCCCTTCCTCTTTTGCGGAAAAATGGTTGAAGCCACGCAAACTACAAGCATGCCCAATCAACTGGTCTCCAGAGATGATGACTACCCTGCTCCGTGAGCTTGTTGAAGTAATTTGAAATGGGAAGAAATCAGATAATCATTTCAAGAGGGAGGTCTGGAACAATGTAGCACAGAGGGTGCAGAAGGTGACCAGTGCTAGTATTCCTGTCACAGGAGAGAAGTGTTAGGGAAAGTTGGAAATGTTGAAAAGGAAGTGGAAGGTTTGGACTAGATTGAGGGATATGAGCAGATTTGGCTTGGATGTTACTACTGGTGCTGTTACAGCACCAGATGAAGTATGAGATATGGAAGTCAAAAAGAATCCTGCGATTCAGGAGTGTCGCGACAAGCCTATGGCCAATCCTGCAGAATTGGCTGAGATTCTGGAAGGATTCCAAGCCACTGGGCGTCGCGTTATATATCCCAGCATTCCCAATTCAATTTCGACAGATCTTGACAAACAAACTGAAGACGAGGCCCCCCTTTCCTATCACGCAACTAGCAACACTAGTTCTCATCTGTCAAAAAAGCAGAAGGGTTATGATGGAGGAGCAGTCAAACGATTAGGCTGTGTTCATCAACGCCCCGAAACCGCGACTGAACGCCTGCTCCAAGTGGTAGAAACTGTTACAATCCTCTCCTCTCCAGGTGATACTTGCAGCAGGTAACCAATAGTCTTCTAACGATCACTATTTCTTCGGCCTGATAGCTGTTGCGATAGCTAAGTCCGTTGACTCCTATCTAGCAACGTCGATCGCTAGGCTCATATAAGACAGTCGTGTCTTGATTCCCGAAAGCGTGATAGATAAAGATCTTTGTATTGAAAGTATATGGTATGAAAGAACTTAGATGGTTGCGTGAAGAACCCAAATCCCATGTCCCGAGGGTGCCCTTATATAAGGGTTCTTCCCTCAACCCTAACCCTGCGTGACTCATACTCTCGCGTCACGCGCCTCATGACTCATAGTGAGTCATAGTGTGAAATCCATCAGCTGACTCGTCCGAGTCAGCTGCGCCTTATCTCGCAACCAATCAAAACTCATAAAACAAGTCATGTGCCCTAACGGGATCACATGCGTAAAACCCATGACTCATAACTATGAGTCATGTGCGAAATACATAAACCACATGACCACAATCGTGCATCATGTCAAATATCAACCAATCACAATAAACCAATGACACGCTATTGCGTCGTCATGTAAAATCCTATGAGTCAACTGATCTCATAGCGTGAAAGATAACAAACCGATGACTTAATAACTATTAGTCATGTGCAAGTCTGCCTTGCTTAGTCACTGTTTGTGACAGAAACCATAACATCTGCACCACTTACCTCGATTCCTAATTCATCAGTCATTCACTAAGCTGTTACCAAGTTTTGCAAGGCCTATAGTGGTAAGCCTTGTTGGTCTACCCAAGATATGCTTTTGAAAATCAAATCAAGGCGGAAATCTTTCTGGCATTAGAAGGAGGTGAGGAGGAGGAACTGTGGTTACAGCATCAAATTTCACGCCATAAGGGCTGAACAAATTTAATTGTAACTAGATTAATTAACCCCTCTATTTGTATTCTACATAATCTATGCACATTTTCATTGCACGCCTATCCCCTTCCAGTACCATCGCTCTCATATCCTGTCCTTGTCCAAATTCACCTTCCTCTTCATTCTCGTCAAAGGACCCTACTTCCACATTCCCTGTTCTATCATCTACAAATTGATCAGTCTCCTTATAAAACTCATCATCTTCCCCATTGGCATGATGACGGATAAAGTTGTGCAAAGCACAAACTACAAGCACAAGCTGTGCTTGAGTCTCCAGATCATATTCTAGTACTGTGTTGAGAATATGATATCGGCACCGCAATACACCAAAGATTCTTTCAATCACATTGCGCAACTGTGCATGTCAAAGGTTGAAAAGCTCCTCCTTCATTTGGGGATAGACTCGAGCTAGGAAGTGTTCATGAAGATGGTACCGAACAGTATGATATGGTGTAAGTATCCCTGGTCAAAGACCATATCCAGCATCTGCAAGATATGAGGTATTCTCATATTTTGGAAACCCATTTCATTCTGCATTTTCAAGTACTCGAGCATCGTTTGCTGAACCTTCCCATCCTGGGCAAACATAGAAGAAGTACATATCTAGACTGCATCTAGCGAGAACATTTTGTGAAATAGTACCCTTTAGATTACAGTATGGCCTGTATTGATGGCATGGAACATGTGCTAGGATGTGAGTTCCATCGATCGCACCACTAATATCACTGAAGTAGGACATCTTTCTCCAATCTTTCCGAATACATGCTGGTGTATTATTTGGTGGTGGACGAAAAAATCCCTCATATAATGGCAGTAACGCTTTGAGAACTCGACCGAAATATCTATTTAATAATTAATCTCATATAATCTAGATAGGGAATTCATTAATATTCAAGCAATTGTTACCGTAAAATAGTGTCACTACTCTGTTGAAATTGCTTCTGAGCCTCTCTATTGGTAGTTCCATGACCAATCATCCATAAAAATATAACTAGTTGCTACTCTATTGTAACATCACAGCTTGGAGCAAGAAGTTCACGTTCAAAAATTCAGTCTCGAAGATCTAATAGTGTAGTAACAGGCATTCGTATAATATCAAGCACATGGTGAGGAGGTGCACAGAGGATTTCTTCAGTATAGAGCTGACCAGTTCGAATAGATGTATGGACTGCTTCCCTTGACAGGAAATAATGACCATAGAGAGTAATCCCAATTGCAATCTGGATTCGTCTTTGAATCATCGCAGCATGGAATGCGCTAATATCGGTATTGGAAGACATTGTTGCTTTTTTGAAATTTTTGAATTGAGAGTATCCAAGCAAGTGCAATTATAGCTTTATAGACAGAGTTAAATTTCAATTCTATTTCTATATACATCAAGAAGAATTTACATTTACTATTTTAATTGCCAAGCCAATCTTTTTTAAAATGGTTGGTGTGGTCCATTTCTAAATAGAGCTGAGTTTGCCAAACGCCAGTTCTGTTCTCCAGTTTCGGAATAGAAGGTGAACGGTTATTTGTATGGGGGAACGGAACGGAACGGTCGTTGCCGAACAGGCCCTAAGCAAGTATTGGTGTTCGTAGCTGAAGAACGTGAACCAAATGAGATGATCCGTGCCCAGGAAACTGGTAATCGTTCAGGTTTTGTAACTCCGTTCGTCCATCAACTAAGAACATATCTGGAAAAGGCAGAGATAAATATAGTGAGTTATAATAAATCCCAGACCATCTCCTATTCGCCACAAGAGTCTCTATTTTTCGGTAATATTCTAACAAAAAGCGAAGGAGAGTACTCCCGCGCAAAATAAGTTATGGTGCACTATCAGATTCGTGCTGGCAACGCATATCCCCAACCAAACATCCTCTCAAATAACACATTTATCACCATCTACAATAACTCCGGGCTTCCTAGGCTCCAACTCTACTTGCCCAATCCTCCCCTCCTCCTTCAGCTTCTTTGAAATTGCTTGTGTCGCTATTGGCATGATTTTAGTTGTAGAATTGGTTGAGGTTCGTTGGTGGTTCGGGTACCGTATTTTGATGAGTACGGGTTGCCAAGCCGAATTCGCAGTGCACCATAACTTATTTTGCGCGGGAGTATGATACGGTAATATAGAGAACACTCCCTAGAATCCCCCATTAGAAAGACCCCCCCCGCCATCCCCAGAGATTCCCATATGTTACACCAGAATCCCTAATTATGTTCTATCATCACGCGCATCGCCCCCATGAAATCCATTGCGCCCTCCATTACTCACTCATATTCCACCTTCGAGTGTCTTCTAGCATCAATAGTAAAGACTACAAGCGAAAGGATGAATTGTGCCCTAAGGAATAAATGAATGGACACAGAAATTCCTACCTGCTGAGTATGCATAGGATTATGGGTGAAATCAGGTTAGGCACTAATTCGGCATCCGGAGTAATGACGAAAAGGGTCACCACCAGAGCACTAGTGATTACTAGAGAGCAAGCAAACATTATGATATTTTAATGAAATCAGGTGCATGGAGGGAAACTGGATCTTCATCACGATAGCCTTAGAGTTGAACCTGTAGTTTGACATCTTCGACATGCATTCAATATGTAGGGAGGTTGAGGATTGATTTCCTGTACTATACTCCCCCTTTCTTGTTAAGTCGCCAATTTTCCGCTCTTGCTATCTACAGTTATCCCCATGTTACATTAATCCGCCCTACAATGGACCATTGACAGAACAGCTATACAGAAAGCATATCAGCAAAAGTGTCATACATTTCTGCTGCTTTCCAGACTGAAAGGCCCTTATCAATCGAGCCATGCCTGCTGTGATTCCGTATGGGATTGCGCTAGACATCAGGACACGGCAGAGGGGGTACGGCAGCATGGGCGGTCCGTATTTGCCGGAACAGTACCCCAAAACCCATGGCAGACACAGCAGGCGGGCGGGCAAAAGTCGTGGTATATTACTAGGCCCCTTGGCACCAAAAATGGACAAAACCCTCAATTTTCAATTGCTAGTAGCTCATCGAAAACTGGCCCTTCTTTTTCCCAAAATTCCTGATCTAAAGTCACTTTATCTGGTGATATCCTATGATTGAAATGAAGCATACCCATCACCACCTGAAGGTTCTGCTTTTGCTAGACAAAATTCATCATTATCATCAATTCATTAAGGTAGTTGCCCCAGCAACGCTTCACAACAATGTCCCATCTCGAAAATGGGTTGTAACATAATGGGGAATAATTGGGGGACTCTATGAAGGATGGATATCAGCATGCATAGATATAACTACAGTACTAGAGCAAAAAGATTCGTCCGATGCCCTTTTTGCACCAAAAGTGCCCATCTTCACCACCCTCTCTCATTGCACAATGTCTATGAGAATCAGCGAAAATTTACCCTTGCATTAGCAAACCCGTAGATAACATGAAGAAAGTTACTGAATCCTTAAATATTACCAAGTGGTGGAGAAAAGGTTGGTTTAAGTATCTAGTAGCGGTTGCCATGTACTTTTTTGTATGGAGCCCCATACAAAAACTTAAGTCACTTTTACACTAGCTGACACAATCATGAACACTGAAGACATCATTGATTCTTTACACTTCTACTTGTAGAGGTTTGAACAGATAGTGATTCCCTACCTGATGGAAATATTTCAAGTGTTTTTATATAAGCAGTGTTGAGAATTGTTTGTTTAAAAATGTCCATTTTTGGTGTAAAACGGGTATCGGACGAGTATTTTTGCACCCGTACTTTAGTATACCTATATACCTCTGGTAACCTCGAAGGAGTAAGGAAAAGGGTACGACTAAATATTATACCATACTTGTACTGTACAGGGCATCCTCATAAACCCCCGGCATTAAGCGGCGGGTGTTGAAATCCTATCCACACCACTTCAACTTCCTAATAAATATCATGACTCCCTCCACCTTATAAACCATAAATTGACAGTAAACTTATCACAACATCACATCCTCAGACCCGTCCTCCTCCTCCTCCTCCTCCCCACAATAAGTACCAAAAATGTCCCTCACAAAGGTAAGTCATATTATCCGATTCCTCGTAGTGCTCAAGTTAAATCCTACTAATTCACACTGACCCAATAGCTCTCTTTGATCCCCAAACCCCGCACAATAGCCTGCATCGGCCGCAACTTCGCCGGTCACATAAAAGAGCTCGGCAACGAGCGTCCAAAGGAACCCTTCTACTTCCTCAAGCCAGCAACGAGTATCCTGCATCCAGGACAGGGACCAATCCTCGCTCCACGCGGGGTAGATCTCCACTACGAAGTCGAGCTGGCAGTGATCATTGGGAGGACAGTGGACGAGATTCAGCCCTCGGAAGAGGCATCAGATGCTATCAAGGGATATTGCGTAGGGATAGATATGACTGCTCGGAATTGTATTTCACTACTCCATTTACTTACTTACTCCCATTATCGTATGAAACTTTTTTGTTAATGGATGTATGGATGGACGGGCGACTCTAGGGCAACAAACAGCACGCAAGAGAGGTCTTCCGTGGTCACTGGCTAAAGGTTTCAAGACCTTCCTGCCGGTATCGCACTTCATCCCTAAGAACAAGATCCCGGATCCGCACAATGTTCGTTTACACTTGGAGGTTAACGGGAAGGTCCGCCAGGATGATAATACGGGTTTGATGCTGTTTGGTATTCCTAAAATCTTGCAGCATGTTAGTGGGGTATTTGCACTGGAGGAGGATGACCTTGTGCTTACGGGGACACCGAAGGGGGTGGGGAATGTTGTGCCTGGGGATGTTATTACGGCGGGGGTCAGTGTTGATGGGATTGAGCTTGAGGAGGGGAGGATTGAAGCTAGAGTTGAGGAGCGGCCGGGGGGGTATTCTAGATTGTGATGAGATGTATCCGATATTAGTGTGCCTTTGTATAGAAGCATGGGAGCACTTGAGTATATAGTTGTTTAAGAGCACTTCAATCTCGAGGTACGGTAACTACAGTATTGCCCAGGTCATTTTTGTCGTGCCAGGTACCAATCTGAATCAATTCCGCATTGCCAAGCCCGATCAGGGACTAGCGACGCACAATGACAGCCGACCCAAAACTTAACATCCATCCTTCCCATCCTACTCTAACACCACACTCTTTCATTCCCCATTCCCTCCATCACCTCCCAGCAAAAGCCATCTACTGCAATCATGCCTTCCACAGAATCCGACGCAGCGTCCTACGCCACCACCAGCGAAACCGACTTCTACGAGCTCCTCGAGCTCCCTTCCTCCAACGCTCCTTTGACCCCCTCCCTCCTCCGAAAATCCTACCGTAAGGCCTCCCTAAAATGGCATCCAGACAAGAACCCCTCCCCCGAAGCCGCGGAGTTATTTCACCTCCTCTCGATAGCCTACGATGTCCTCTCGGACCCGGCGACGCGGGCAGCATACGACAACGCACGCAACGCGCGGTTGGCACGGAAGCGTAAGAACGAGGCATTTGATGTGAATCGCAAGCGGATGCAGGAGGAGCTGGAGAGCCGGGAGAGAGGGGCTAAGAGAGCTAGAGCCGACGGTGAGGATGCGGAGGAGCGCTTTCGCCAGCAGTTGGAGAAATTGAGGGCTGAAGGAGCAGAGTTGAGGAGGAAAAGGGAGGAGGCGATGAGGGCTGCGGCGGCAGAGGAGGAAGAAGAGAAGGAAGACGAACCTATGATCAATGGAGACAGGGAGAAGGAGGGTGGGGAGAGCAACGGCAAGAGCAGGTTCTCTGAAATCGATCGCACGCTGAGAGTCCGCTGGAAGCGTAAGGGAAACCAACACATCGACGAACAGCACCTCCGCAGCGTATTCTCGAAATATGGCGCGATACAGGATTGCGTCGTCCCACTGACAAAACCGGAGAAGGAAAAGAAACTCAAGTCCGCATTGATAGTCTTCACTTCCATTGTGGCCGCCCACGCTGCCATTCACGACACCCTCGACCTAGCATTCAAAGACCTCGTCTGGGCAAGCGGCAAAGAACCAGACATCTCCCACAACCACCACCCCACTCCTGGACCTCCTACATCATCATCGCCCAAACCGAAACGACAGACCCCAGAAGACTCTCCGAAACCATCCACCCCGGCAAAACCCACCACTGCAACTACTAGGGATCCTAAACTCAATCGGGTTCCTTCCTTTGCTAGCTTCGCCGGAACGCCGAGAGGATCCCCGTTTAACAAGAGCGCCGTCGCACAGAGTCCGGATTATGAGAGTATTACGCTCATGCGCATGAGGGCCGCGGAGAAGGCGAAGATTGAGGCTAGGATAAGGAAGGAGGAGGAAGAAGAAGCTTCTGCGGCGGAAGAAGGGGAGGTATGAGATTGTATTATATTCCTCGGGTCGTTTTGGGAGTGTTGGTTTGTTTTTCAGGGGGGTTTTTTTTGCCCTTTTTTCGATGATACAAGATGGTGGGTTAGTTTTTATTTTTTACTTCAATTGGATTGCGATGGTAGCGTTTTTTTTAGAATGGGATTACCGGGGTTTAACGAATGTACTACAGTATTACAAACAATCTACCCACCAACCTAGCTTACAGAGAGGGGAAATCAATCAGAAGGGTATCGTATCATAGGAACACTAAGTTTGTCATAAAGTACCTACAGTGAGTGTTACAGTACAATAAGTATTTATCCACCCGAGCAATCATGCAAAAAATGAAAACCCAGATTTTTTGTTTTTCGTTCCATCCGCCCGCTGTCCAAAGCTGGAGCACAATTTAAAGCTATGATGGGAAAAAAGCACCATTACCCTCCCATTTCCCCCAATTACTCCCATCCATGTCTTCATTACGTTGGGACTCACTCATCCACCCACCCTCCATCAATCTATCTGCCTATCGCTCCTGCCCCCCATCCTCCTCCACCTCCCTCAACATCTTCTCCCAGGTCTCAATCATACCCTTATAAAACTCTACATTGGCGGCGGCGAGACCGCCTAAGGTGTCCTTCATCTCGTAGCTCTTAATGCGCTCGAAGTCGGCGACTTCGCGGATGACCTCCTCGTCGAAGGCCTCGGTGACCTTTCTTGCGTTCTCCGACTCGCGCGTGAGCTCTTCGATTCGCAGCTCCAGTCTTCGAACGCGGTCGCGGCGGGACTGTTCGTGGTCGACGCCGCGCACATCTTCGATCTTGCTGCGCAGGAAGCCGGTGGGGCCTCCAAGACCTGTTGTGCCGGCGGGCGCAGAGGCGATCTGGTCCCGCTCTGTGGCAGCACGGTTGTGGTAGTCGGTTAGTGCCTCAAAATCGAGTTGCTTCTGCTCGCGGGCTTTCAAGAGTGTTTTTAGGGCGCCAATGTAGCTTTGTAAGTCCCTGAGGCTGCCGAGATAGTCTTGGTCTGTGTGCTCTTTCAGCTTCCGGAGGCCACTGCTGGTGCTTTGGACGCCGGCGGCAAAGTGGTTTACCGGCCCGATGAGCTCAGGCTCTAAATCTAGAAGTTTGAGGAATTCTTTGGAGAGATCGGAGTAGTCTGCCTCGAGGTCCGCTTCTCGTCGGACTACCTTTGTGATTATGGCTGCCACATGCATGAGGTCATCGTCTAGCTTGTCTGCTCGGTCACGGACTTCTATAAAGCGTCTGTCGGGTTTGTGAACTTTGCTGAAGGCGTTGAGGAAGGTGTCCGTTAGGCCATCGAATACCCCGCCGGCTTCACCTTGGTTGTTGGGCGCTCCTCGGGTGGGTCTGTAGCGCATATGGGCGTTCCAGTCGGGGGATTCAAGGAACACCATTAGGAGGCTTGTTCGGCGGAGAACGGGGTGAAGGGTTAGTCTGTTGAGGAAACGGTTGAGAGAGTTGGCTCGGCGATTGGTGAAGTCCGGGCCGAAGCGGTCCCCTCGTACATATTCTATACAGCTTATTTAGCTTAGACTCGTAAAATCTGCAGATCCTATATGAGATAATCACCCATCTTATGCTTCCCCGGCAATGGCGGAACCGCACAAGCAGGAAACTCCCTCGTCAGCATCGTCCAGATAAACACGAAATCCGTAAACCTCCTTCGCACTGCTACCAGCGGTTTCTGGAAGGATGGAAAGTCTGTCTACAAGCATCGGGAGGTCCATTCATCAGCCATTGCCCCGCAACAAAAGCTCAAAATTCGCCCATATACCTTCGTAGTAACCAAGTACGAAACAAATGCATCCTTCGTCCCTTCATTCTCCGTTTGCGGATCCGAAACTTTGGTCTCCAGGGTTCCATTGCCCACCCCCGCTAGGTCTATTTTGTCTGCATTACGGCCCGCCTGTGGCTCCTCTCCGTTGGGGAAGTCAGATGCACTTGGGTGGGAGGAAGGCTCTTCTTCCTCATCGTCGGAGGTGTTTCGCCATGGGATTGAATTGAAGGCATCCATGGGTTTTAAAGCTTATGATAGATGTCGTTGGGTATACCCGATAGTGGTGAGAGGTGTATTCGTAGCCTGTGAGGTCAGGTGAAGTTCACTGAGGCTTGTGAAGTGAGATGAAGTTGACGGGAGGTTGGAAAATTGTGGGCTCTGAAAAGTTTGGTGGGACTGTGTGGCGGGGTGGATGATGACACTCTTTGTGGCTTGGCGCATGAGAGGTCACTCGGGAATTTGAAATCGAGACTAGGATTTGGAGATTTTGACCTGTTTGGAGCGGTCCTAGCATGGGCGGAAGCCAAGTGAAAGGGACAAGCCAAGGGCTGTGGTTTCGCAGGCATCCGAGGGGGTATGATTTTGACTACCAATTACTTGTACCTGTAAGACATCGCCAAATGTGGAGGTCCGTTTAAGTCAGCAGGTGGGCGGTGCAGGGCCCGGGGCACAAGTCAGGTGAATGGTTTAAGGGTTCAAATACTCATGTGCGCTTATCGATAAACATCCCGCTCGTATTTATGCAGCCCACTCATGATACTGGTATTCTACCGGTGAGGCTTCATGCATAGGGAATTCTTAATTACAACAGCTATTTCATATCATGGTATTCATAAGCAGATAACGGTATCGTATCTCCGGGGGATAGTCTGCACGATCCGCCCAACACATTTCAGCGAGCTACGGCTCCAGTTTCCACAGCACAATTGCGCAGGGATCTCAGAAGTAAGGTTCGAAATGTTGACTAAAGATTTCCTTGCTCCTTCCCTGATCCTCCAGACCTTGCGCTCTCACCCATATCTCTCGTAGAAAAAGAGGACCTAATAAAGTCTTCATCCCCAATAGATTTCGGAGAAGTAAAATCCGGGTCACGCCCGTATGCAATTCTCGCAGCATCGACTAGAACCCTCGCCGTCATCCCCCAGACTTTGTGCCGCGAAAACTTAGCTCCACTCCATACCGGCGCTTGGAATTCGTGATTCCTATATTGTAATCCCGCCAAATCAATATCTCGCTGTAGCGAACGGATTGTTAGGATGTAAGATTACTTCCACTTCTTCCCACTCCAATTAAACCAGTTCCCAAAATACCATGGAACGCCATCCAACTTTTGCGTTGCACCATCGTTATCATAGTTACTCATTAGAAAGCGCTCCAACGGAACAGTAAAAACACTAGCAACCTCCTTAGGATCAAGTTTCGGCATGAGGTTATCGTCGACATCCGCTGTCTGGCCCTTGGTAATGTCACGCAGATACGCTACGCACGGCCTTACACCGATATCTGTGCCTGCCTGGAACAGCGGTAGCTCTGTCAAGTGTTCTATAGAGAACAGCGAAGGAAAGGGATGAGTGTCTAGCGGGAGGCCGATCTCCTCATAAGCTTCCCTCCGAGAGGTTTGTACCGCCGTTTCGTCCGGGTGGTCAGCTCTTCCTATAAACGCGATTGCAATAATTATTTAGGGGTTATAAGGCCGAGGATAGTTGTATGACTGTGCCTACCTCCGGGTAAAGCAACTTGACCTGCGAATGTACGTAGTGATGCGCTACGAACTGTTAAGACTATGCGTAGGTCGCCAGCTCTGTCTGCAAATAGTAGCAATAGCACTGCTGCCCGATGGCGCATGGGAAGGGAAGAATATATAGTTGGTGGAGGGACATATGCCCGTAGCCGTTCGAGAGCTCTCTGGGGCCGGGTTAGTTGGGAATCCTTGTCGGAGTTTGGGGCAAAGTACTATTGAGGTAGGTGATGGTGGTGACATTTTATGTATATTGCCACTGGACTTTGGTTATATTGTAACTTTGTTGGACTTATAATGTGGGTATAGCGGTATAGTGGTATCGTTATCGTTGTTGAAGCCTGGCAGTCAAAATGGTGGAGAAACGAGCATTGACTGAACCGAGGCCTGCACAGTGCTGGTGCAGTATGATACCGGCACGGGCGTAGCAGTACAGTACTGTACGGTACACCACAGTACTCGACAGGGGAGAGAGAGCTTGGAGAAATCCGAAAGAGAGTCAAAAATAATTAAACTTAATTCAACGGGTCTCATATTTTAAGGATATCATTTCTTATGATTATTTAGACCATTTTCCTACATTTTCCTTTGTTAGCGGTTGAGATCCGGAACGTGAGGCTCAAGTTTGTCTAGATTTCCGACGCGTCTGCCGGGACTTTGAGCCAAAACCTCAACAATCCACGCGACAAACATGGAATCAACTCCACCGGAAGAAGTTTACGTTGACGAATTCGATCCTAAGGAGCACCAGGTATTACCTCCCGATATACTTCTATTTAGTGCTCATCAAACTTACAGGTTGTGTGTTAGGGATGTTACATTTTCACCCCAGACGGCGAAGAAGATAGACCGACAAAGCGCCGGAAGACTAAGGGCAAACAACGCGCTACGGAGAAAACAGTTGTAGTGGAGGAAAAATGCCCTTTCCCTGTACTATTAGATGGTAAAGAGACAGAGAGTACTCTAAGGCTCAGATATCGGACGTACTGTAAACTTTGGGAGGCGCAAGAAAAGAGAACAAAGGTCAGGTTATGGGGACTGCGGTGTTTGGCCATTGTGCTGACAGAGATATAGGCTATTCTAGATTCTTTCAATAGCAAGACTCTGAACGATGTTTCGGCCTTTGTAAAGGATGCTACACCAGAGAAGTAATTGAATCTGTCTTTTTCTTTCTTTTCTTTCGAGAGCCACACGTTTACGGTCCAACAGGTACGAAGGGAAGATCCCCACCGCGCTTATTCTCGCTGGTCCAAACATTGCGTCACATGAACTACTATTCGAACAGCTAGCCCAGCGGATACGGAATCAGGATAGGACTGGGCCAGTTGTGGCCTTGGCCTCCAAAGATGCTACCAACTTAAAGACCACCCTTAGGAAATTGATTAGGGATGCTACACAACAAGATGAAGGCGTAGATGACGAAGAAGAGGATATTATTCGCAAGGTTGGTAGGGTAGATGAAGGTCCCCGAAGGAGTTCCTTTCTAACTTAGTCATAGAGCACGAAATTGCTCAACTATGATCTACAAATCTTACAGACTTGGTGTGAATCACACGAGGGTCAGAAGGTCACTATTGCGATACAGGATTCTGAAGCCTTTGACAGCAATATCCTTTCCGATTTAATCTCGCTTTTTAGTTCATATTTGGATCGCATACCATTTGTGCTTCTAGTTGGTATTGCGACTTCTGTGGAGATATTTCACGATAAGCTTCCGAAATCCACGATTCGTCTGATGAGGGGAAATAAGTTTGACGTCGAACGGGCTGAGGAGTGCCTTGCCCAGATATTTAATGACTCTATGACAAGCGATAAAGCTGTTCTTAGGCTTGGGGCGACTGTCTGCGATTTCCTCCTTGAGCGATATAGGGATCATACCCAGAGTATACAAGCCTTTGTGGCGGCATTGAAGGTAATTCTCTTCTGAAATATATGATTGATCGCCTGGTAACGGTTAGAAGTATGCCTATATGTCTCATTTCTACGCCAATCCTCTAAGCATTATTCTCGGGTTTATTGACAACTCCGATGGCCTTGGGGAGGTGCTATCTGCCGAACATGTGGAGGCAGTCAGAAACGTTCCGTCTTTTAGGAGATATGTAGAAGGCAAGATGGCCGCAAAGGAAGCCGGTGAGGTCCGCAAGCTACTAACCGATGACAATTACGTTCGCCGCACCGTCGCCGAAAAGCTCCTAGAATCGCGAAATTACGGTATCGAATTAGGTCAGGCATTGGCATTCTTGGAGATCGGGCGCAGCTGTACATTGATCCAGAACAAAACCCCGCGTTACGAACTCTATGCGAAAGCTCTCTCCGGGGAGCTTCAAACTAGCCCTTCCGTTAGGGACTTTCTGATGTCTTTGAAGCGAATGAACTCCACCACTTTACTCAATCTCCTCGAAAAGGTCATGCAAGAGGTCCAAGCACCGGCTATCACTGAGCCTCTAAGGCCTTTGCAGGAGAAGATCAAAAAGCTAGTTGAGGAAGCAGAAGCCTCCGGAGGAAAAAAGAACTTGATCAGCGAGTTTGACACCACGAATAATACCTTACGAGGAACCGCCGTCTCGAAGAAAGTCCGACTCGGTGAGCAAAAGTCTTCGCTGACCAAGCAGGATACTGAGTATTCGGCATTGGTCCAGCAGGTTTATTCCATCTCCGAATCATACCTCACAACCAATTTCAACTCTAGTCAACACGGCCTACAAAGTGTACTCCTGCATGAGATCCTCTTTTACGATTTGAGGTCTCCGCATAGTGCTGTTAGCCCTCCCCCCCTATCCTCCGTAGGTAGATGCTAACAGCAAACAGGTCTTCGCACCAAGACCCCGCTCCACGATCGAGCGTGGGTTGTCCCAGCCGCAAGACTACCTCGCCTGTTCATGTTGCACCTCCGCTGATGGAGAGGAAGTCGGTATCAGGGGAACCCAGCCCCCCACCAGCATTATATACCAACTATACCTAGAGTCCGGCGCGCTGATTAACATATACGATCTCTGGAGCGCTTTTTACTCTGTTATTGCTGGTGAAGAAGAGGATTTCGATGTTCCAACTGCTCAGTATTCCCCCCACTTCTACTTCCTCTTACCCTTGGTCTGTAGCTAATGTTGGCGTAAAGGGCACTATTCTACAAATCACTTGCGGAGATGCGCTTCTTGGGCTTCGTGAAACACACAAAGAAGAAGACGGATCATATTGCGAAGTTGGCTTGGAAGGGGATTTGACCTTATTCTTTCTAATCGTGTTTCCTTGCTCCCCTTTTTCCATTCCCCCCCCTTTTTTCCTTCATTTCAGGTGAAAATTATTCATTTGTTACTTATTATGGATGGTCGGATAGATTGGGATGCTTTTGTGAATTAAGTCAAATTTTATATGTTGAAATTGTGCTGGTGCTAGTAGAGTGACACAATAGTGCCGGTGGTGGGGTTCCTGGAGGCTACGGTATTGTACTCGTCCACATATATGGTTTAGATTCTAGATGGCGGAGTCTTAACGAGTACTGAATCCATATATAGTAAAATATATGCCAGCGCCTTATCCCCCCGCCCCTCAGGCAAGCTATGATATTTTAGTACAGCACTAACTACTAAATTTGCCTAGATTAGCAAACGCTCTTCTTACAGTAGTACAGCATTATGATACCTTCAGGCATAGATTATGTAAAAGAGGTACTAGTGCTATGATAGCATGATCAGGTGCAGTCCCCTACAGCTCTATACAACTACTCTTTAGTTTACATCCTAACTATTTAGGAATACCGTTGCCCCGATATAAGGGGTTTTTTGGACGAGAGTTGTGGTGGTGGTGGTGGTGGTGGTGGTGGTGGATGTTTTGATATATCTCTTTTTCTTTTTCTTTTTCTTTTTTGTTTTCCGAAGGGGAGAGGTTCAGGGTTGAGTGGATGTTATCGTGTGTGTGTGGGAGTAGTACGATAGTGTATCTGGCGTGTGATTGGAACTGTATATGTATATAATTGCCAATATAATTGTAAATGTTGCCGCTAGGGTATGTAGATAATAATTTATTATGATAGTAATCAGTTTGGTCTTGTAGGCTTTGAGATAGGGGAATTATTCTCTTGATTGTTACTGCTCGTAGATCTAGTATGCATTCCTGAGAACTACTGCTGCTGGAAGTGTTTGGGGGTTAGCGAGGGGTCGGTGTGATTCCTTCTAGTCTTTAAAGTGTGGTGTGGTGTCGGAAATATCATGTGCGAGGTGAGCGATTGAACAGTAAGTAAAAAAACTTCACCGGATGCGAGAAAGGTAAAGTATGTTTGTGGAAGAAGAAGGGATCAGAATTGTCTGATGTCTCTTGTTCATTGCTACTTGGGTGCTGGGAAATGTTACTTATACGGTACCCCTGAGAGGTATCTACTGTATATACAGTGCTAATGATATGAGTCCCACTATGCCCTACCAAGCATACTTCCGTCATATTGAAGCCATTTTACAACAGCGGTTGTGTCTAGGTGGAGGTCGGGGATGGAACTTCTGTTTTGGTGAGTAGGAGTATTGGGATCAAGCTAAAGCACATAGTGCCGATCCACTCTTTGAGAGGGGGGGGAAGTAGATGCAGAAAGGCTTCTGGAAATATGTATAAGGCCATAACATTATGATACAGCCCCTCCTCTCCGAAAGAGCCACTATACCACCCTCCCCATCAATCTACAACTCCAACATCGCCCTCCCTATCAATCTACAACTCCAACATCGCCCTCCCCATCAATCTACAACTCCAACATCGCCCTCCCCTTAAACTTCTTCCCTCCCCTCTCCCCAGCTCTGACCAAGAACCTCTTCCCATGCACCTCAAACACCCTCCTTCCCTGCCCAAC